>Ga0126342_10001926_pt1 | contig 30998 bp, 28 predicted proteins | sample Cyp1metagenome_FD_92528 | JGI IMG/M metagenome (GOLD analysis project Ga0126342, IMG submission 92528) | Coral microbial communities from Lord Howe Island, Old Settlement Bay, Australia - Cyphastrea 1 metagenome | ecosystem: Host-associated > Invertebrates > Cnidaria > Coral ...
CCAGTTGACAGCACTGCCGAGCCACACCTTCTAGCAGTCCGTCATACGGAAATGATAATTAACCCTAAACATTTGAAATGCGCATTTTTTGAACACGCTTCATTGCCTTCGTCACCTGTCTTTTGGGTCCTATTCCACGTCCCCCAGTCCTTCCGGTCTGGACCGGAGGCTCAAGTGTGGAGAAATCACAGCGTTTCACTGCGAGATGGTAAATATTCATGAAAGAAAGGATGGCAGGCTCATTGCAATTGATCCGAGTTTTGGCCAGCATAGCTAAGCCTTCATTAATGTAAATCCTTGCTGTTTTTTGGGCGAGCCAGCGCCCCTGTACAAGGATCTTGTCAAGGTTCCCGTGCCTTTGAAACCAAAATGTAGCACCGCCCCTTCTAAGAGAGTACGGTCTAAAACCGAAATCTGAGAGCCCTAGAGCCTCCAGGCTGTCTGAGAAAAGGGTACGCCACTTGGCGGTTGAAAAAACCAAGGGTGAGTATGTTCCAGCCACGTGCTTCCATCGTGTCACAAGACGAAAAGCAGGCTCTACACCCAGAATCACACTTTCAGCAGCCCCCTGGCGCTTGCCCCCTTTGGTCAAGCCTAAGGAGATCAGGGCCTGTTTTTCTTTGGCCGAGCACATAATATGTGAGGAGTCCAGGGCAAGAATCTCACCGGATCTCAACATCGTATAGAAACCCAACAAAAGAGAAACACCAAATGAGTAATGCCCCTTGAAAAAAGCCCATCCAGCCATAGAGTGGACTACCTGCTCTGGTAGGGGCGGCACGATTTGGGATCTCATTCACAGCCCAAGTTTTCAACAGGCGCCACGCGCCCGGAAGTTGGCCTCGCAGGTTGGGTTGGAGATTCTGCAAAGCAGCTACGGTATCGTTGGCTTGTCCTCTACCAACGCCAGTAGACCAAAGGTGCTCTACATAATCGCATACTAGGGGATCAAGCTGATCCTTACGTGTGGGTAACTCCAATTTCTCAGATCTCAGAAAGTCAAAGAAGGCCTCACTGGCACGATCGTACCTACGTTTGGTGGCTGGCTGCACTGTCAAGTTCCGAAGAGTACCTAGCTCACGTCGCATCTTAGCCCTGTCACTGGCAGTTGCTGCCTCTAGTAGCTTACGCTTTGGCATGGCGAAACTTTGTTCTCACCCGGCGGCCCCATCGACTGGGCTTATCTGCCGGGTTCTGATGCGTATGTATATAACCCCAAAGGGGTTGAACATTGGCTGCCAGGATGAGGGCGTTGATGCGAGCTATTGTCCTGCGAAGTTTGCGTGAGCTGGTCCGGCCTCTGGTCAGAGCGTGGAGGCACACTAGACTGTCTGTCAAATGTATCAGGCGGGTGGAGTGATGCCCAGCATGTTCCAGGCGCCACCTCATGGAGGTAAGGATCGCCCGCAGCTCCAAGCTGTTGATGTGCTCGTTGGAACGTGTCCAACGCCATCCCGCAATGACACGCCAGCGCCAGCATTTCCCTGGCACAGTTGACCTGAGTCTGTGGAACTTGACCATTTGTGTCGTGGGGGTACTCAGCATTATATCTTCACCCTTGGTCGAGATGAGGTTACCGAGGCGTTCAGCCAAGGTCTGCGAGGCGTCCGCCCCTGTGGTGGGGGTTGGATTGAGCGGGAGCCTGACCAGGCGCCCCTGGGCTGTCAGGGAATTCCCCGGTGCCAGCTCATCGACCACCTCCTGAGGCGTCCAGTAACTCATAATCCCCAGCAGTGACATAAGCTGATTCAGGAGAACCGCAACCACTGGAACACTCCAGGAATTGCCTAGCAACGTCAGGCGACAATCACTGTAACTGTCCTCATTCCGCTTACCTTTGGGAAAACATCCAGCGGTGTAGTGCAGGGGGAAGCCCAGCATCACCTCACGCTCTGAGACATCGGGTAAGCGAAGAAGGTTTTGGCGATTGACTAGACAATTCTCTTGGCAGTATTGGTAGGGCGGAAACCGGTACCAGTCAGCCTCCCACCGCTGCAGATCATCCCAGGAGCATTGCTGAACTCCCGCGGGCTTACGCCCAGGAGTCGACCGTGGCCGTGAAGTTGTGAAAGTAGGAAAGGGCTTGCTAGGGTTCACCTTCAGCCACCCTTGCCGGATGATTTGGTCAATTGGCTGATTCCCCTCTAGTCGTAGAACTCCAGGAGATCCACCGTCTCCCGGTTCCACGTGGGCCCCGGGCCCCTCGCGCAGCTCCCAATCGCACCAATAGAGCCGAGGGCGGTGGCACCAGGTAAGGTCACCAGCGTCACACCGAACTGGCTGGCACCCAATCCCATTGGACATCTGATCTCTGTCTTGCTTATCCATGGAGGCCACTGACTCCATGAGGACGTAAGTCGGGCACCACACAAAATGTTGTTTGACCAACTCCCGGATCCGAGGGACTTCAACGAAGAGGCAGGAGCGCTCATCCCGGAGCGCTCCACGGCGGTCACTGTTCAAACCGCTGACGCCTTGGCACGGCGGCCCAGCTCCAATCACTATGAGGCTGGCCGAGGAGAACTTAGTAGCCCATTCCTGAACATCCTCCTCCGCGATGGCCTGAACATCAGGGTAATGCAGGACCCCTGGATAGTGGGATTCCACCACCCTTCGAGCGGGCTCATGCTTTTCTACTGAAACATAGCCAATGACTGGTAGTCCCAGGACTTCCAGGGCAACCCGGAGGGCCCCGATCCCGTCAAATAGCCCGATCGCCACGACGCCTACTCCCTGATGTTGTTCAGGCCACTGGCCTCGTATGCGCCACCTTGCGCCACCATCGCTCCCAATGAAGTGGTTGATGCGCTCGCACACAAGCCGCCCCCTGTCGAAGACGCGTCACTACAGGTGACCTGTTGATGCATGCCCAATCGAAAATCCATCCTGGCCAGGGGTAGTAGGCCCAAGAATCTCAACAGTTCCAGACGACACTCGGGAGGTGTAGGCAATGGCTTGCCTTTCTGCCCCTCAAAGTCCTGGATGTGCTGCCATACACGATTGAGACAGCCCAGGAGGGGTCGTCTGAACATGCTGAAGTACACTAAACCCCCGCAGGCCACTTGCCACTGCTTTTGTCGAGCCCAGTCCAGGCTAGCAAGTTGAAATGCTAGGGCGAAGTACTTGTTCAGCTTTCCTTCCCTTGGGTATGCCAATCCTTTCACGCCGTCGATGGTAGCCCCTTGCACCTCACACTTGGAAGACCTGCTCACCGATTTCTTGATGTTTCGGGGGACATCCCATCGGGCGTACTCCTGGCGCAGGGCAAGCACTCCTGGTGCTACAGTACCCTCCAGGTCGACCATGCTCGTGGCTTCCACTCGCTCCAAAAGATCATAGTTGTCCAAGTAAATTCGCCAGGCAGGGTTGGCTACAGTGAAAGGGCGATCCTTGCGCAGCTCCTGTTCAGGAGCATTCACTCCCGAGGGGCCTTGCAAGTCGCTGCTACTATGGCTCCAGCTCACCAAGTTACGGTGGACGTGCTGGGCCAAGCTGACACTGTTTAAGAAGCCCATGGGCAAGACCCTTGAAGCAACATAGCACGGTCGTCCTTTCAACTCTGATGGCAGGGCTGAGTCCGGTACCCTCTTGTTGAATGCCAGAAATTTCACCCATGAGTCAGGTACCCTCATAGTGTAAAAGAAACATTTGACATCTTCCGAACTCACTAGGAGCTGCTCACTGGGCTGCATGAAGAACGGACTCATGGACCCCCAGGAGGGAAGAGTATCAACGTCTCCCGTAAGTGGCTTGCACAGGTTGTTCAAGGGAATGAGATTCATTATGAGTCTGAAGATCTCCACTCCCTCGGATGTTACTTCATCTTTGGTCACCCCAAACAAACCGTTTAGGAGCGGACCCCCATTCACCTCAAAAATCTCGTGCTCCTCCAAGAAGCAACAGACTCCCGTTTCAACTAAGCCAGTGCAAACACGACCCCAATGCGCATCATCGACCATCACTCGCGGAGCTTTCGATATAATCCATTCTGATTCAGGCTTCAGGTATGCTTCGAAGTGTTCCACGTAATGTCTACACCCCAGCTCGCACACGTCCATGAGAGGCACTTTGCCGATCTCACGCGGTAGGGCTGGTTGGACATTATTCCATGTGAACCACCGTGCCACCTTTACTTCCTCCCCCTGGTAGTCAACAGACTTAATCTTGAACAGTTCGTCCCAATCAAAATGCTCAAACCGAACAGTCAAATCACAAAACCGATCGGCCTGTTTGGCCAATTCGAAGAGACAGTTCTTCTGACATTCGTTGACCCCTTGTTCACAAACAATATCGCCACCCCAAACAGAGTTGAGTGAAAGGCAGATACAACGTAACCAATCCAACACCTCATCCTTCATGTCAGGGAATAAAATCTCCAGTACACCCCTAGAAGTAGGCAAAGGAAACATTGACCGGCTAGTTCCCTTACCCGTGGGCTGGCTGCGAAGTGGCAACACCTCCAGGAGTGCCTGGAGTAAAAGTTTCCCACAAGACCCCAAAGTTTCCCCAACAAGGCTCTGAAACACGTCATTTTTTCTGGAGCGGCTCAGGTCGGGCGTCGTCTTCGCGCCACCCGCGAAAGGAGAGTCGCCAGGGCCGGTCGGCCCACCAAGCTCCAGCATCGTAGAACTAATTCGATCTTCCATAGACGAAAGCTGTGCCACATGCAGAGATTGCGGCTGCCCACCACTTACCAGCGGCGCGTTCTGCAGCTGCAGGCCAGCGCTGTAGTTGGCTCTGGAAGGGGAGGCCAATGCCGTTCCTCCCTCATAGCTTCCTTTCAGAGGTCCAGCGCCGGCCTCATAGATCTTGTCAGGAGTTGCAACTCCCGTTTTTCTCCTCTTCGCATCATCCTCTTCTTCCGTCCGGTCAAGGGTTGCACCCCTCGCAGACTCCGCTGCCTCCTCTATCAGCCTCATGATTCCTTCTTCTTCGGGGCTTCTCCTTTTCCCCCACTCTTCTTGCCTCCTTTCCCTTCCTGGTTCTTCCCTCCGGTCTCCCTGGTCTCGCCCTTTCCTTTGCCTCCTCCTTTGCCTCCCTTGCTCGGCTGCCGGCCCTCGTGCCCTGCCGACAGCCACCTCAGCCTGCTCTCGTCGTAGACCTCTCGTTGGGCTGCCTTCGCTTCCGGGAGTCCGGTGATGCTCATGGTATCTTGTGGTAATACCTCCAGGCGTTGAGAGACTGTCCAATGCGATCCAAGGATCGTATGTTCGATGGACTTGATTCTCTGGGTGAGCGTGTCGGCTGCTGATGCCGCCCGCCCCCTCAGGACCATATCGAGAGAGTGACTCAGGGTCAATAACTCTCGTTGCACCGGTCCGGAGGCTCGCCTCATCAGATTCTGCCTGCAGTAGGAGACCGCTACTGGGTTCAACGTGTTCGGCTTGTCTTGATGGCCAATTTCTTGGAGCAGGCCCTGGCGCATCTGCGCCATGGCCTGGCATGTCAAGGCCCCAGGGAACTGCTCGGCCAGCATTTGGACCTTTGAAGCTGGATCGAACAAGCTCTCCTCTGCTCCGCTGGTCCCATGCCTGCTGTTGCTCGAATCGGCGCTGCCGCTGGAGCTTGAGCTGCTCTTCTCGGACTTCTTTTTCATCTTCCTTCGGGCCAACCGCGCAACACGACTGCGCACCTTCTCCCTGCTGTCCAGGCCAGTGCCCTCGAAGAGGGCCTGACTCTTTTTTATTGAGGCTCTCTTGGCCTGACTCCCATCGGTCTTGGCCTTGTCCTCCGAGCCGGAAGCAATGCTCTCGGCCGACTCTTTCTTCCTCTTCTTTTTCTCCTTCTTCTTTTCTTTCTTTGAAACCTTCTGGTCTCCTCGCGGACTGCTCTTCCTTTCTTTTCGATCCTTCTTGTCCTTCTGCTCTACTGCGGCCTCTCTTGCGTTCATCTCTCTCCTCAGATCTCCTAACTCGTCCCTTCTTTCCATGGGTTGAACCTTCTCCAGATTCTGCACCCACGCTTCTTCCTCTTCGATGCGCTTCATCTGTCGGATGGTCTTGATGTGGATCAAGTCGTCTGCGGCCTCTTCTCGATTGCAGTCCAAGGGGCATACATGCCCCCGCACTTCCTCGTCGGGCTGGCCGGTGCAGTACTTCAGTAACTGCTCCGACAGGGTGCCGCTCAGGCGCAGGCGAAGGTAGCTCCGACCCCCGTCGAAGTTGACTCCCAGGCAGCGCCCCGCCACTCTGCAAGGGTGGTGGAAGTAGCTGCCATCCTCCACCACCAGCGGCCCTGCCCCGACCAGTGAAGCACACCCCAACTGATGGAGTTCTACCTTCTCTCCTCTCTCCCATTTCGCTCTGGTGTCGTCCTCTCCAGGAGCTTCTACTCCCGCTGGCCTCCTGAGGCCTGCCCTCACTCTTCCGTCTCCCACGGGTGGGGGTCTCATCATCGCTCCTGCTCGGCCAGGCCGAGGTTTCGCCTTTGCCCTCTTGGGCGCCATTGTTACCGCCGAGGCCCCCTGCGCCAGAAATCTCTTCCTCTCTGGCGATGGGCTTCTCCCTTGGACTTCTTCTTCTTCGACCGGGAACGCTCCCTCGGTCGCTCTCTCCTCTCCTCTGCGGGTCTCTCACTCCTCTCAGGGGGAGGTCCCTCCGGTTCTGGGGGCCTCTCACTTCCCCTACTGACTTCTCCTTGCGGGAAATGACGACCAGCTGATCCTCGAACTGGGATGCTTCCCAATCCAAAAGAGCCCGGGTGAGCTCGAGCGTAGTTGTCTACTTCTTCCTGTAAATCCTCTCGGGTTCGTCCTGCAATGATTGGCGAAGATGATTCCTCCGCTCCAGGTGCTCGCCTCTCTACCTCCTCAGCCACAGGAGCCTCCTCTGCTCCCGGGTCCTCGATCTTTGGGCTCCTCGTTTCTTTACCTGCCTCTCTTTTTGCCCTCTTCTTCTCCTTCTTGGACAACTCCTTTCTTGGGGCCTCAGGAGACTTTGTTGCCGCACCTTTCTTCTCTTCCACTGGAGTCTTATCCAGGGGCACCGGCTCCCCGCCAGGAGCTGCAGGCTCCCGAGGTGGCTGCACAGGAGGAGGATCACGGAAGCCGAACTGCTCAGCTAGGTCCCCAAGCAGCCCCACCACGTTCCGAAGCGCGGTGACCACCTCAGCCTCCTTAGTCAGCGGGATCCGGGCACGCTCCAGCAAGAAGCGGATGCGACACACCGTACGGCAAGCAGCGCAGGGATTGCCCACGAAGTTTTGACACGTGGGGCAAAACATCTACAGCTGAAGCCGACACACTATAGGGCAATCTAAATGAACGACATCTTAACCCCCGAGACGGAAGTACATATAGAGATAGAGATATAGATATCAGATATCATATAGATATATATATATATATATATCATACATCATATATAATGACATAGATATGGAAATTCATGTGTGATCAAAACATATCCCATGTTGATGATCTTGGTGAGGTGAAACCTACAGTATCTTTTATGCAACAATCAGCTCGCCTCCAACGGCAGCGTTCGAAAACACCCTGCTGACCGCTGACCACGACTTTGTTTGGGCCGAGGCGCGCCGTTTTTGGGGAGTCCTTCGTCAACTCCTGACGCAGTTAACAACCATGGTATATCCCACTGATTGACAGGATATCTCCACTGATTGATATGGCATATAATATATATAATCAGTGTCAGTCCGCTAACTAAGTGGGATGCACATCCATCATTGGTTGATCATTGGTTGTGGTGTAGTTATGGTTTTGGTTGTGGCTTCGAAGGATCTAATGATGGTTGTGGTTTGTCAATATATAAGAAGACCCTAACAGTTATATAGGAGATGAAATCAGAGAAAATTGATGAAAACCAACCAAGATTAGAAATTAGAAAGTAATGCGTAGTCTATAGTTAATTAAACTATGGTTTAGAAATATCAAAGTGGCAATGGGCCTAAAAAAGCTAGCTTGCAATTACACGAATTGTAAACTGTCTTTCAGGGTTTATGGGGGATACACGGGGATACATCTACAGCTGGATTGGTCTGTAAAGCAGCTCAAAAGTGGGGGACCCACTGTATTCTGTGGTAAAAAACGTTTCTGCAAAGGAAGTGGCAGCCAATCCTTACTTCACATGTGCATCCCACTTCCTTGTTGGTTTCACATAGTAAACGTGGAAGTCAGCCATAGTTAGTAGCCACTTACCGTAGTTACCCCCAAGATTCCGTCTAAGAGTTATCCATGTTTTTGCTCTCTCAATCCAAATCAATTCATGCCAACATCACACGCACACAAAAAAAACAGTATTTCTAGATATATAAAAAGTATTTTAAGAATTAATATCCCACACTTTCTCTGCATTTTTTCCACCATTTCTTCCAGCATTTTCCCACAGAACATTGGGATTTCCCAGGCCTGGAAGGCCCTTGAGGCTGCCAGGCCGAGAGTGTCCCCGTGCCGCGAGAGCCACTCGGCCAGGACGAAGGAGGCCTCCCAGAGCGCCACACCTGGAGAGTGGGAAAATCCATGGGAAAATCCATGGGAAGATGGTGGGAATATCATCTTCCCACCATAGAATGTGCAAATATCGTGGGGAAAAAAAATGTTATCATATTTTGAATATCGTGATTACCCATGGTTATAGTCATAGTAATGTCATGGTCATGGGTAATAACTATAATAGAATGTTATGGTTATAGTGATTACCCATGACCATGACATGATTTTGAATATCCTGTGGAATATCATGACCATTATATAATAATATCTTCCCATGACATTGTTGCTTATGGAATCTTCCCATGAGAGTCCCAGAATATCATGGAACATACCTCTGCTGTCAGGTCCATGGCTTGCTGGAAACGTCACCTGTGAGCTGTAAACCTCCAGTTACCTCCATGCCATGTTTGGTGAGCTTCCAGCTTGCCATGTTTGATTGCCAGAGTGAGCAGGGCTGGACATGTCAAAGTTTTTTTGATGGGAAAATCTGGGAAATTAGAGGAAATAGTGGGAATATTGGATTTAAAAAAATGAAAGATGTGTTTTTTGGAGAAAATTGTGGTGAAATTATGGAATATGGGGAACATCAGAGCTAGAATGAAATGTGTTTTTTTTCTCTTCCCAATGCTTCTTAAATTCTGAAATGGCTCATAAGAACTGCACTTTCGACAAATGATTTAGAGCTAATCATAACAGTTCCTGAAAGCCAAATTTCACAACGTGTCCACCACACAGCCTGTTAACCAACAGGCCCCAAGCCCATCTAAACTGACTTGATCACCAAACTCCAATAGCTCCACCCATTGCTTAAACCATCAACACAAGTATCAACAATCGGCTCCCAAAAAATTACCCATTAAAAAATGATTTCCAATGGTTTTACTAAAGTGACTTATTAGAAATGATACTTTTCCAGTAAAAACTTTGTTAAATCACCAGCTGGTCTCCCCTCCTGTGGTTCCACAATCAGCACGTTGAGGATCGCCCCCCAACTCCTCGCTCTCCCGCAGCGCGCTGGCGCGCACGCGGCGCCGGCGATGGTGCTGCTGCCCCGGCATCTCGGCGTTCAGCTTCACCTGGCAGCGAAAAAGCCGCAGCCGGGGGAGTGGAAGAACCTCCGGTGCCATCAAAATGGGTGGTTTTAGATGGTTTTATCATCTGATAAACTAACATAACTATGGAAAATCACCATTTTCAATGGGAAAACTCACTATAAATGGCCACTTTCAATAGCTATTTTGACATAACCAGAGGGTATCATCTTGAATCGACAATAAACCTCCAACTGCAGCGCTGGGAAGTCGTAGTGCAGCTGTTGCTGCTTCGAGGCCATCTCTGCCAGCAGCTGTCCTTCTCCACCCGCGCGTCGAAAGGCGCCCAGGAAACGCAACCTGGGCCGGGCCAGGGCAGGTGGAAGATGGTATGATGATCAGTAGATGTACCCTCTGGTAATTTAACGTAGCTATTGAAAATGACCACTAATAGTGGATTTTCCCATTAAAAATGGTGATTTTCAATAGCTATGTTAAATTACCAGAGGGTAGTAGATGTAGTGCGTCTAACAGCCATGGTTTTTTTCTTCATTGTTCTATGTGTTTCTGTGCTTTGATTTGATTTCTCTGTGTGTCATCTGTTAGTTTATTTTTCTATCCATCCATCTAGATCCACCAGCCGCTGCCCAGAAACATCTCTTGGGTGCCGAAGTCCGCTTGATGGGAAGAAGCATAGCTGCCAGCTTTCTGCAGGAACTCATCATGTCGCACCCCAGCATGGCCGAGTGCCTGAAGCGTCACAAAAAAATGCGCGTGTGAATGGTACAGAGGTAGTTGGATTCAATCCTAAAAGAACTTTTTTGGAGTCAAGTTAGGATTATCGTCCAAGTTAACCATGGAACAAACATCATCAAACATCCACAATACCATTCATGGTACCTCCCCAATTCAACTGATGACTCCAGCAACTTGACATGGCCCAGTCACCCACACCACATCCGTCACGTCCCTCGGGGAGAGCTCGGAGAGCCTTGGAAGCACCGCCTGGAGCTGGAGAAGTCGGAAGTCGGGGGGGAAATTAATGGTACCCTCTGGTTATGTCAAAATAGCTATTGAAAATGGCCATTTATAGTGGATTTACCCATTAAAAATGGTGATTTTCCATAGTTATGTTAAATTACCAGAGGGTAAAGGTAATACCGAGACTGAGACCCATAGAATTTTTCGCTGCTGGACATGGTTTAACGATGTTCACCCGAAGCAGGTGTGGTGTGAAAGGAGCTCCGACCACTGGCGTCAGACACATTTTCTCCAAAGGTGGGTGGAATCTCACCATGTGGGGCCAGTCATCCCTTGTTGAACTGTTCTAAATTCACCCTGGCTCTCCGTGTCAGTGGGTTGATGTGAATTGAAATTGAACGAAAGCATGGTCTTTACAACCAACGACAGGGAATCCTCTAGTGGTGAAACCAGTAACATTCCCTTAAACATCTTAAGCCACTTTCTGGCACTGACTCCGAGGCCGCGCATCCCAGCTGGTAACTGGAAGATCATCTGTACATAACTGGGAATTATCCCATGTATTTAATTATTACTGGCTTGTATCATGGTCATGAAAGCAAACACATACCGGATCCCGCACATCCGGGGGATGCATGACCCCATCTTAGCTCCGGCGGCCACCAAATCTCCCTCAAGAAAAGCCATCCTAGAAATCCCCATTGTTGCCCTTTGCCAACCATAAGACTAGCAAACCATGGCAACCCTTTGGGCGCTCGGGAAGCACCCGCCATGGTACACCCCACGGATGCGCCTCCACCAGCAGCTTCAGCTCGTCCTTGCCGCCCATGCGCGCCAGTGACCAGCCAAGCAACGCCAGCTGCTGCGGCGAAAAGCCGCCGCCCGGCACCGCGCCCTGCGACCGCTTGGAGCGCTCGGAGCGCGGGGAGAAATGATGCCTGGGAGCAGTTGCTGGAAATCAGATGAGACACTTGGTGAAAATGGTGAAGATTTCCAAGGGGGCAATACAATGATAATGGCAATGGACTTGTAAGCCCTTTTGGGTTGGGGGTGGGAAGATTGCGTGATGGGTCTCAAGTTCTCAAGCGTTTCTGACTTGCCTTCAGACAAGCCCTTGATGGTTGACGTGTGCTGACATCCTCTGCCGAAGTCAGGAGGATCAGGGTGATGCATTTGGGAGCTGGAATGCTTGTGAAAGGGCCCAAGGCCAAAATGGGAACGTGCAGCCTGCCTCGAGTTTCTAAAGATACCCAAGTATCTGATAGGATCTGATAGGTTATCTTCATAATTTTGATGGAAACTGAACGCGTGTTTCACACCCATCCTTACAGCAAGCCGGGTCAACAACAACCATCTTCCAACCATGGTTGAGGGGATCGTCTTGCTTGAACGGACCATCCCACATCTCTACTCTTGGCTGGAAACCCCCAAACCAAATGAGGAGTTCATGGGGACAAATCGGGATAAATCATATATAAATATCCATGTTTCATGGCACTGGAGGGTAGATTCTGTAGATGATTGGAGGGTCACCAGTCGCAACGTTTTCGCAGTCCCAGCTGCGGCAGGATCAGAGCCAAAGCTTTCAGTAGCTCAGGCGCAGGCAGCTGTAACCGCCCAAAGGCCCAGGCGATGTTCGACAGATCTTGGACGTTGAAGTCACCTTCCATTGGGCGTCGCAGGAATCTCAGCCAGGTACATGGCCATAGATGGCCATAGATGGCCATAGATGGCCATAGTTGCAGGGTTGATCTCCTAACTTGTGGATACTTTGCTGGTGTTTGTATCCATAGTTTTACTCATAAAAGTCATATCAAATGAATTCAAATGATCCCAACTGCATCAAAACTGGCCACAGCCCAAGGCACAGGCACTGGAAAAGCTGTACCCAAAAGTTTTATCTACCCTGACCGAATATATCCACAAATCTATACGTCTACACCTACATACATCAATCTATCCAAATTCGGATGCCAGAAACTCAAACGGGTATGGCTCCTTTTTTAAAAACAGATGGTTGTTTTACACTAACACTAACAGTTTGACCAATTGAGCGGTCCCATCATCCCATCATCCAAACAGATCCCAAGCATTCCCCCACAAAGGCCCAAGAATTGTGTGTGATCAATCACTATTTTGACCGGTGAATATTGCTGGTCAATGCCTATGAAAAACTATTTTGATTGGTGATCAATACCTTTTTTGGTGAATGTTGGTGATCAATCCGGGTGTTCACATCAGATCGAACTTGCCCCCTGGCAAATGTAAATTAACAGTTTGCCATCGAAAATCGTTATGTTGTGTGTATATAAATCTAGGTAAATCATCTACAAATAGACAGTTTCCCATAGCTATGTCAAATTACCAGCGGCTATCTGTCTTCGTTTTTCCGCCTCTGGTGACCTTTGGCGCGGCTGCCCGCGCGATGTCTTTCAGGATCGACTCGGCTGCCTGCAAACACAAGCCATTTGAGCGGGGGGAAGTCCTCGACCACCACCATAGTTCCATCCATAAGACTTCAAACGGTGCGTTTTAAAAGGACAAGACACGTGTATAACTCATAGAATCAAGATTTAACCATCAAACCCCCACACCAAAAAAAAAAACAATAAACCATGATAAACCCATAAAATCCATCATAAGTAAGCCATGTCCACCGCTTTTTTTGGGGTGCCCAATCCCAAGCCATCCATTTCGCACCTGGGTCCGCCCTGCTTTGGCAAAGGCCCAGCTGAAGGTGGCCAGCTGCTGGGCGCTCAGCTCTTTGAGGCGGTACTGGGCCGCCTGGATGGTGGAACCCCCAGGAACCCCCAGGAACCCCACAAGATTCAGATAGGATTTGCAGCCATGGTAGAAGCCACTTAGTGAGTCTTAGTGACTTATGGGATTTATGGGATTTATGGATATTTATGGTGCTAACTCTGGGGATCGTCAATTGCAAGGCCTCACCATAGGAGGACTCTGCGTGTTGTTTCTTGCCATTCGAAATTCCCCAGATGGCCCATGATGGCCCGTCTCGCCTCGCCCAGGGCTTGCAAGACCCGCAGCATGGCTTTGGCATCGTCCCCCCCAAAGCCCGCCACGGACCAGGCAGCCATCGAAAGCTCCTGGGGAGTGGATCACGGGTGCAGAAAAAATTGGGGATGATGGAAACCTGTGGAACTCTTAGGACATAGATCCTGGTGAGTCTTTTTTTTTCGTATGGATTCATGCTTTCAATGGATTTGAAGGATGGAAAGCTTACAGGAAACCCATGGGTGTTTACCCCCAAATGCAAGGGTGTAACCAGCAAATGTTTCCGTCAACCCATTGAAAGTGGTATTGTATGGTAAGGGGAAATAAACACTGAGAGGAAAAAACAGTTGAGGAATAACACAAATCTTGATGATTTTGTGTTTGTTGGACTGTGGTTTCGCACAATCACAATCCACGGGAGAAAAGAGAACACCAATAAGTTCCGAAACGTCAAAAGGACAACTTGCAAAATCCTAGGAAAGCATAGGAAAGCCATCACAAGTGACAAAGAACCGAGCAAAAGCTGTAGTTTGGAGAAACATTGGACATTCCATGGATTACCAAAGAAAAACCCGAAAACTGCACTGCACAGCCACCTTGGATGTCTCTCCGAGAACAGATTTCCCAGGGCTCCACCGGAAATCCTCCACCGGGGCTCCTGCGCATTGAGATCCGCAGCACGCTGCTCCAGCGCTGCCAGGAAGGGATCAAAGAAGCTTTGCTTCGTCTGGGTGGGATACCCCAGCAGCTTCTGGGCATCTCCTTAAAGCAGCGCGGCTTAGGCGCTCAGGCGGCGTTGCGATGTGGAGGTGGTGAGCTTGGAAAAGGATGACCAGGATGAAAAAAAAATCCACCTATGGATAGATAGGTCATAATCATACCTAAGAATCATAGGTAATTATAGGCTATTGTGAGATTGGATGTATTATTACCTATGGATGCATTTACGGATAGATAGGTAATTAATTATAATAATGATAATGATAAGAATGATGGCACTGGTGATGGGAAAACCAGATACAAAGTCGTATTAATAGCGTAGTAGAGTTGGAATACACTCCCCCCAAATCACATATCATATAATTACTTTCCACTAAAAATTGGCTTATTTCTGGGTCTTTGTTAATTTTGGGGATGGTCTTCCGTGGAAGGCACCCTCGAATTCAACCCCTAAGTGCGTTGCCCAACGTTCTTCAGATCTACGCTTGATTTCTATTGAATTCTCATTTCATGGAACCCGCCGTTCATACCTCTTGTTATAATATTTGTTTTTTGGTTTGAAAAGGTCACTGGCCTACTTTTGTTGATACCAACTGAACAGGTCAAGAATGGATGATACATGATACCATATGATACCGAGTCTTCAATGAAGTCTTCCAATTTGTTTTGTTTAGCCCACAGAAACGCGTCAAAACCTGGGGAAGCAGCGGCCACTCAGCATCTTGGCCACTGCCCAGGCAACGTTGGCCTTGGATGGTCGGGATCGTGGAATGGGAGGGACGAATTCAGCCCCCAAAAAAGTGATGTCACTTGGAAGTCACTTAGGACATCTTAGGACTTATTGAATAATTTTGCATAGCTGGATGATGGTAAATTTTTTGGTCACCGAGCGAATGGGTCTTTAGCAAACAATCAAGTGTTCTACTGTAGAATGGCCAATTGAAACTTTTCTGCATCCTTTTGGGAGTTAAAATGAAGGTAAACCAATTGCAAACATTGGGAAACCGATCACATCCGATGGTTAAAACTGGGGTTTCAGTGAACTTTGATGGATCTCCTCTTCAAGCTCTTGTTGTAGCCATGACATCCATGACATAACTTGACCCGTGTCCGATTGTTGGGTCGCCTGTAAACAAGGCAGCTCCAGTAGTTGATGAGAGTTTCTCTTCCCATCAGTCGCGGCCAAACCAGCCCATAGCAAATAATCCCGTGTAGGTGATGACCTACAATTGAATCAGCCCTTTGGATGTCCTCTGGTTTCCTTTCTGCTCATCTGGATCCATGTGGCATGCACATACTCCCCAGCATTCGCAGGTACCTTCACGACTGGAACGCTGTTCTCATGAGCTTCCCACACTTCCCATCAACTCGGCTTTCTTATGGTAGTGTAATGATATCGGATTCGGCGGGAATCGGCACGGATATCCCAGTGTTGCGGGCCTGTGTACATGCCACAAGCAGCATTTGTCCTCAATCCATTGGTCTTCCCCACATCAACAGCCATCAAACCACAACATCTCCAGATGTGGACTATCCATTGCTTCAGATGTGAACCACCTATCACAACCCCTCCAAAAGAAATGGAAAAGTAAAATCCCAACTAAGTTAGTTTCAAAAATCATGATTTCCCCATCCTTTTTGGGAGGTTTACTATGTTAACAACGGGCAACAGGCAACACCTCGGCGCCAAGTGCCGCCCCAAGCGGCCAGGTTTTGCCCCGTGAAGCTCCAGAGAAACCACTGCAGCGCCTCGCGCGCTTGCCACGCCACGGCCATCACGGCGTCCTCCGAGGCACTGAGCTGCAGCCGTTCCATGGCCTTGCTGGGACCTGGTGATACCTACAAGGTGGTGCCCCCAAGATAGCTAAGTTGGTTTATAACTCCAATAACTATGGTTTATGGTACTTATAACTATAATTAATGGGGTTTATAAACCAACTTATAACTGGGGGGCACCATCCTGTATCCAAAATTGATGAAAATTGGCTATGTTCAGGGTCTGACTTTGCTATAGGTAACTGGGATATTAGCGACCGAAGTATCAAAAATGTGGCCCCCAAACGATAGGCAAGTTGGTTGAATTGTTGAATTGAGGAGGCTGGGATTTCTGGTGGGTCTACGGAACTAGTTAGATGGGGTTCGCAACCAACTGATAAGGTACCATCATATTTATACAGCAGCGACCAAAAAGATAGACAAGTTGGAAACCTGGAAATTATGGTGAAAACATCATCTGTAGCATCCTGAAAAAAGTGCAATCGTTTCAGTGACCCCTTTAAGGCATATTCAACAGAACAAGCCTTCAATTTCTATGACAAACAGATTGCAAGATCAAAACTACCTACGAAAATGAGTACATTTCATTTGATTTGAGGGAAACATTTATTTCATCCATGTCTGGGCGGCACGACTATGACCCAATCATAGCCCACGAGTTTGGTGCGTTTCACCTTGACCATCCAGCTTCTACAGTTCAAGGACCCAGAAAGGCACCCTTCAGCGACCAATTTTTGACCCACGCCCTCTGGTAAAAAACACATGGCCATGGAAAAGCTCCATGTTTTTTCTAGGTAAAGTCATCCCAGTCATCAGAAATTGGATCTGCCCAGTGGCCCAAAGCGCATTGGCCAAGTTCTGTGCTGGCACCTGCAAGATAATCTAAGATTCTCCTAAACTACCAGTTCTACGGAGAAAAAAAAGGTGTACGAAGTCTGGGAGTTCTACAGTAGCTGTCTTTAGTAATAAACCCCCCAAAACCTTACTATCCTTACTTCAAGGAATTTGTTGATCCGGGGTTGATTTTGTGTCGAACATTCCCCCTTTCAGTCCCCCTTTAGCTGACGAATTTTCCCAGAACCTTTTTGGTTCACTCCTCGTGTCTGAGACCACTTACTTACGCTCTGGTAAATTCTGGAACATAGACCCCGAAAATACACAATTTTTAGTGCATATTTAGTGGAAACAAATCCTCCAATCCCTATCTGCCAGGGTCTATGTTAATTTACTAGTGGGTAGTTGTTCTTGTTAGTCTTCATGTTGATGAGTCTTATCTTTCCTGCCCTTTTTGTTGGTCAATGTCATCCTTTTTTTGGCTACTCAGCCCCAACCCTCCAGCCGTACCTTTCCCTTGGCTTTCTGCAGCACTTCTGCGGTTCGCGACAGCAGCCGCTTCAGCTGCGGCTCGTTTTTGGATGGACCTTGGGAGCTGTTGGAACAGGGGGTCCATGGCTATGTTTTCCCATCAGCTCTGGAGGGGTCCTGGATTGTTTTCCTTCGGTCCTTCAGCCAATGGGAGGGAACAGGAGATGTCATGTTGCAACAAACAATCTAGATTCTGGTATCCAGCGCGTGAGCTTTGCCATCAAAGATAAGGATGTGACCGAGAATCAGGTTTCTGTTTGAAGCAAGAAAAATGAACGTGGAGCAAGAGCTAGAGCAATGGTCACAAACACACTGCAGAGCATGCCCCAAAGTAGATGGCAAAGCGAAACCAACGGCAAGTTGGAGGACAAGACTATCCATGTATGAGAGATCACGACTTCCTAAACAGAAAACTGGATCTCTAAAGTTTTCATAGACAACCCCGAGATGCGCAGCTTTTGCTTTTTGGTTCTTGGCCAACCTTCCAGAGGATTCAATCCCATTTCATCTGGGTGGAAACACCCCTCAGATTTCGCCAATATTGGCCTCTACTAGCCATCATGTCTGTCAAAAACTCAAATTTTTATCCACCCCTGGGGGTGGAAATAGGTGGAACCATTTTCGGCACCCAACCGGGCGTAGGGCCGAGAGACCATGGCCATGCACCGCCTTGGCATAGCGATGCAGAGCCGTGGTGCAGTTCACCAAGTTGAACTTTTCCAGGTCCCGCTGTACCACCTGAAGATTCCAACAGGAAGTGGTGGGAAAATCTGGAAAATGTGTCCAGATAAACCCCAATAACTCATGGATTACCCCCCGGCTTAATTGTGGATGATCACTGCAAATTGGTGGGCAAATGAGTCATTTCACTTTCAGGGGATTGATCATATAGTTTCTCTATCTTCTCTGCGTTTTCGCTGGTTTCTCTCTGGTTTTGCGATTCGCGAAAGCATGCGAAAGCCTAAGCCCCGCAAATGTCGCCAAAAATGCGAAAATCGGTAAGGCATGTGTGGCTGATTCTCCTTTTTTTTCAAGCGGGCATCGGTCAAAAAAAGTACCGATCAAAAAATGGATTGTTAGTCATTGATAGATACAGTTATGCATATATAACATCTTATAGATATACATAGATAATCCATCATAATCCTATAATACATACTGTAATCATCTATAGGTCAAAAAGAATTACATCATAATATGGATATTATATGGATATTATATGGATATTATATGGATATTATATGATATTATATGGATATTATATAGATATTATATGGATATTATATGAATATTATTACATAATCCATGTATAATATATACAGTACCATATACTCAAAAAGCACCAAGGTCTGTCGGCAGCGACGCCGCTGGTGCCTGCAAGATCCCCTGTGCCGTCGCATCCCATGCGGTCAAGCGCCGGTTGATCTCCAGCTGCACCGGGGTGGCCATGGGCCGGAGCAGGGGCCATACGGCCGACGGAGGGGGATATGCTATGGGTGTAAGACTCCAACTACCAAAATCTACTGAAACTACGGGGGAAAATATTGGAATATACGAACTCCAACTGAAAAACGATGGTCCGACAGGAACACATGGCTAAGATTTAATTTCCGCTAAGAAAATGCGATGTTTTGGAGAGACCGTGCATTCCTCCAGATTCTTTGATGGGCCAGGAGTTGGCCCAGAAAATGTTTGGAATGGCTTGTATCAGAAACCTCCCTGGTCAAAGCACAAGGCCAGGTCCTAATGGTAGCTGTGGCAACCCCAAATCACGGAGTTCAAAATCGATCACGGGGTCTATTCCCAACCACACATGGGTTTCTATACGCTGGTTTGCAGTGGGTACTTCCCACGGGAAGCACAGTAGAACTCTCAAGTCGGTAGGGGTTTTGAATGATGTTGGATTGCCTACTGAGGGCGCTCCAAATTGGCGCAAAATGGTTGGTCACTCGGTTTAGGCCTTAGGCCGACATGTGGAATGATTGGACGGTCGCACTAAAAGCAATGCGAAGAAATCAGGTAAGGCCCAAAATCGTTGACTGTCTGGCGAATGACATGAGAGGAACCCTCTCAAAGGTTCCTGAATGCCGGGAGCCAATTGGCAACGTGACCGCGCGCGTCCATCCCCTTCATCCACAATTCCTTCGGACATCTCTTAAAATCCAAGGGCCTTCACTCAATGGATCTGGAAGTTGACCTTTTTTCTGTCTTTGAGGTTTGTTTGAGATTGCATGGAAGGTATCTCGAGCTGAAAAACAAGCTGTGGTCATACCCAAACAGCCCACGTAACATGACGCCCTTGTGCCTGCTCACACTTGACCTTCAGTTCGAAGGACCTCAGTGCCAAGTTGGATACATCTCAGCCCCATTGGATTAACTTATATGAGAAATTATGAGAACATGTTCATACCCAAGTTGTTCCAATCAAAATTTATCAAATGTTCCCCTTAGCCCTAAACACCGTCTGTTTTTTTACGTGCCAACGGCGCCACCTGTCCGCAGCCGGCCACAGGAATTTTCCGGGCTCCATCCCCCATCGCTGAAAACCAAGTAGCTTCAGGGTATCCGCCTCACAGGACATCAACCCAGCCGCCATCCCCATGTGTTAAAAACGGGCTGAATCCGCCACCAACGGCAAGGTTGAAGAACGCACCTTGACCTCGCCCATGGAGTCTTCCACCTGGGATCCGGATCCATGGGAATCTCCAAATGTCGGACCTGTAGACCCCAATCTTGCCATAAATGGGTGGTACAAACCAGCCAAAATTGGAGGTTTATGATTGGGTTTGCCACATTATAATCAATATATATGTTATGTTCATCTTATGTCATACCTATATATGACTAGGGATTCCTTGGCCACTATTTCCTGTCCCCTCTGCTATTTGAGCTGGCCGTAGGCCGGTGGAGCGGGCAGAAACAAACGCGTTGACATCTCCGAAGTACTACTTCGTGCCATTCAAATACGTTGATCATCTCTCCTATCATCTATTTCTTCCAAAACGTTGCCCCCATTCAAACGGAAAAAAACATAGACACCATCTTCCCAGATTCATTTTTGGATGCTTTTGGGTTGATCTTTCCAGCAAGGCCCCTGGGTGTTCCCAGAAAAGACCACCCGTTCCTTCGGTGGCGCGCCTTCTTCACCTCTGCCTCTACGGACTCGGTGCTTTCGTCCAACTTCGTGAGCTTGGCCTTGAACTCGTCCTGTGTTGGGAGGATGTTTTGATGTGGTAAAGCTGGGAAATTCTAGAGGCTTTATGGCAAGTTTATGGATGTTTGTATGGTTTAGGGTGTATCATTATTGGCTTTACCACTCACTTGGGGTTACCACTATGGTATTAATGGTGTGTAATCGAAATAATTGTGATTTTTACAACAATGTTGCAAAAAGGTATGAAACTGTATGAATGAATGTGGGTTAAACCCAAGAAATCAATCCACCATCTGAAGATTGTTCTAAGTGTATAAAATAACATTCGCAATTTAATGATGGTGCAAAACTCAATGTCACCATTATGACTGGAATGTGGGAAACCAAATATATATATATAACTGTGGTCACCACTATGTTCCCCACATTTGAGAGTTATAAAACAACATCACAACAGTCACTAATTGGGCTGGTGATCATGCTCTTCAAATGACGGTACTGTTAGTCGACATGTCAATTCACTTGTCAGCCCACTGTCCTCAAATCTTTCAGTATGTATGTCAAATGATATGTCAGTGCCAATTCCCATGTCAGTCCATGTGTCAGCCAAATGTCAGGATAGAATCATACGTGATGCCGCTGTGCTTATGGAAATTCTGTGGCTTTCAAACCCCAACATGTTTCTTCTCCCAAGATCCTCATCTGCTGGTTGATCGTTAATCTTACATTCTTACACCATCATTTCTGCCACTTAAATCCCCATCCCAAATATGCTTGAAGAGAACAATATTTGAACCCCAGCAGTTCTATGTTTTTTCATGAATTTCTAGGGGCTACTTCAATCAAGTTGAGCCACACAGGTCCTTGTACCCTTCCAGCTCCAGCTCTCGTGCTTCGCGTTTCTTGCGCCGTGCATCATCCAGCACCTTCTCGCGCAGGCAGCCGATGCGCACCTGCGCCATGGTTTGGGATAGAAAAATGGTGCAAAATCCTGGGAATATGTTGCGAGTCCGGATTGCACTGCCTGATTTGAAACAAAGAATGGAAGAACCAGCGGAAACTGGACAGAACCAGGAGCTAAGCATTGAAATTCCAGGGGTCGCGCCTTCAGTTTCTGAAAGTCGCTTTGGGGAACGCCCTTGGTGCCAAGCTCTAAAGCCTGGCTTGGAAAAGGCGAGTGGTGGGATGTTTGGAAAACGGGATGATTTTTTGTGGAGAGTTGGTGATTATGGTCGGGTGGATAGGTTCTTGCTGGTTATGATCCATCCATTGGCATTTAAACTATCTATGTTCTATTTAAGGTTCCATTTATGTTCTCATCTTCAAATGGAATGGTTAACATATAGCCAATGGATACTAGGCAGTGAAAGGTTGGCAACTGATTGTCTCAACGACCTTTAGGATCTTGGTCACGTCCTTCTCAGCCAGAGGAAATTTGAACTCCTCCCAGGGCCGCGTCAGCCCTTGACGCCCAACCGCCCTAAACCTTTTTTGCCCTAAACGCCTTTGACGCTGCAGCACAACTGTGTGGCATGAGTTGTTCATAGTTATCTCATATATGTATTATAGAGTTCTATATCCCAAAATTATGTATCCCATAGTTACCCCAAATTCACCCCCGAATGAACTTCTAAGCTACAACCACATCAAAAAGGTCCAGAACAACATCTTTCATGACCGGAACACTTGAACATTTCAACACCCCGGACCATCCCTCATCAGAACCCAAGAAAAACAGTTTGGCGCAGCAGGTCCTTCTTGGAATAGGCGATGATCTCCTTTTTATCCAAAAAGCCGTCTTTGTTGCTGTCGTAGCTCTTGAATTTGGCATTGATGCCCTCCATCACCTTCTGCGCCTGCAGGCACCGTCCCCAACGTCGAGGGCCGCCCTTCCCACGGCACCACGGCACCTCCTTCTTCTTGTCCGCCATTTTGCGGCAGTTGGAGCACTTCACCAAGATGGCATCCTGCCATAGCGGGGAGCTGTTGTTGCCTTACGCGTTGAATTTTAGAGCGACAAATATATTGCATATCTGTTTGTGTGTGTACATGTATATGCGCACGCACAGAGAGAGAGAGAGAGAGAGAGAGACAGAGACAGAGACAGAGACAGAGACAGAGACAGAGACCGAGACCGAGACCGAGACCGAGACCGAGACCGAGACGGAGACGGAGACGGAGACGGGAGACAGAGACAGAGAGAGAGAGGGAGAGAGGAGAGAGGAGAGGGAGAGAGGGAGAGACAGAGACAGAGACAGAGACAGAGAGAGAGAGAGAGAGGGGGGGAGAGACAGAGATGTGTGTATAATAAATAAATGTACGGATATATAATATGTGTGTGTGTGTGCATATCTGTGTCCGTGTGACTAGGTACAAATATACGCATACAGGCCATGTAGGTATAGATGTAGGTTTAGATGTAATTTAGATATTGGATATAGATATAGGTCGACAAATAGATAGACAATACATAGACAAATAGATAGACAATTAGGAAGATAGACGGCAGGCGTTCCTAGCCACGTAATTATTCCACTTTTTTTTTAATCGAAACGCCTTTTCGCCACGAAATCAAACTTAGCCACGAAAAACCTTTAGCCACGGAGTGTTGTGAAATGCGGTCTTTTTTTGCCACTATCTCAATTCTTTGTTGATTAGCTTGACGCAATTTATGCAATTATCAGCTTTTTATTTTTAAATCCCATTATAATTAGCGAACTTTGTTTTTACCGCCTGTTATTCAAACAATTTACTTTCAGGTTTGAAAGTGCTCTTCCTTTAGCATTCTTCTTGAAAACCGCATTACTGTTCCTCTAGTTTTCTTCTTGAAAAAGGACTTGCTCTTCCTTTATTTTCTTTCTTTAAAAAAAGAGTTGCTCTTCCTTTAGCCTTTAAAAACATACTCTGCCTTAGGTTTTCTTCTTGAAAAAAAAAGGAATTACTCTTCCTTTAGCTTTCTTCTTTAAAAAACGGATTATTCTTCTTCCTTTAGAATGAGGTTCTGACCGACAGCCCCACGATGAAGCTTGATCTTCTTTGCTTTTGCAGCGGCTCTATGGCAATTGCCATCTGCGCGTTGGTATCAGCCAAAGTCCTCGCGCCAGGGCGCAGTGGTGCCTGTGCCAACCACTGCTGCACAGGAAGGTGTCTCTTCGACAAGCGCTGGGGCTCTGCCTGAAAATACTCAAAAAGTTGCTGGCCTTCAACTTCTTCGCAGCGCGCAGACTTACTTAGCCGGCTGGCATCTGCTTTCGGTTCTGCAGCTCCGACTAGGGCCCCCAGAGCCTGCAATGAAATTGGGTCACCGCCCTCTTGCAAAGCCACTGTTTTAAGGAAGTCGTTTCCTTCATGATATTCTTGCAAACCATGCGGAAACTACAGTCAAATCTAATTTGATAGGATTCATTTCGGAGCTAGTCAGAAATTTACCTGTGCCACTTCGATTGCCCGTTCCCGGAGAAGGTGGCCAAAAACAACATTATGCTGAGTTGAGACGATCGCCTCCGCCCAGCTGGGGTAACTTCTTTGCTGCATCGCCATCCAGTGTCCACCCCTTCAACTCCGCACCTGGGTTCAACTCCTGCTTTCCATACGATGAGAAGCAGGCCTACGGGTGGACAACCGAACGTGTAGTTGTCACTATTTTTTAATGTCTAACATCGTGGGGTGGGGCGGGATGGGGTATTAAGGTCCTTTGCAGTAAGAACTTTCACCTACGTTATTGACTTCTCTAACATCTTGCACGGGGTGGGGTGTGGTATTAACGTCTAGTAAGAACTTTCAACTACGTTATTCACTTCTCTAACAACTTCCAAATAACTTAGCATCCCTTGTAAGACATCTTCCAAGTACGTTCTTATCATATCTTTTCTATCAACTTCCAAGTACGTCAGCATCCTTTTTAAGACATCTTCCAAGTACGTTGTTATATTCTCTATCAACTTCCAACTACGTTAGCATCTCTTGTAAGACATCTTCCAAGTACATTGTTATCTTCTCTATCAACTTCCGAGCATGTTAGCATGCATCCCTTGTAAGACATCTTCCAAGTACGCTGCTATCTTCTCTACTAGCTTCCAACTACGTTTCTGATGTCTCTGACTGGCAAAACCTTGGCACATTCGTGACTAAAACTTGGCGCAAAAAAAAAACGCTTTCATGTGCCAAAACCATGGCCCCAGTGTCACTTTGTGAAATGACCCGCCAAAAATTGAGCACTTTTTCGGGGATGAAATGTCCATATTTGATGGCCAGCGCACAGAAAAACGATAAAACCAATGGAATTGAGACGCAAACTTGACAGAAAAACATGAAATCCATTGCAAAACGCCGACCGACACATGATCCACAAACATCAAAAGGGCAGCGCCGCCACGTTCAATTACCCAGCCCACGGCCTTAGAATAAATACCTCGACGAAACAGCCCACCGGCAAAGATGGAGTGTCAAAATGGACTCTTGCATTTGGTTATCAAAGCGTTTGCCGTTTGGGTTAGGTACATGCACGCAAGGTTCTTGCACGCAAAAAAATAAATAGGAAAAAAACATGTTTAAACTAAACCAGCAGCAACTTCACGTCGGTGAGATTTGGGCTGCATGCAATTCTGTGATGAGAAACCACGACGCCCAGCACCGTCAGCTAGCAATTGCTGGAGAGATACCCGCTTAACTTTCTGCGACCAGCAGTCATCTCCAATCCAGACTCCTGCGACCCCCTGCGATCGAAGAGGGCAATGTGGCTCACCATGCTTGGCACCTCTCTAGCATGGAAGGCGATCGCGAAACTGTACATTTGGCGCGGCGAGGGTCTGCCCAGTTATTGGGGGTTCAGGAGCCTGCGGCAAGTCAACTTAACATTATTTGGTAGGTATGAGCTTCAACCTGCCCTCACAATACCGCTAGGACAGCTAGGAAGAACAAAATCAAAAGCAAGACACCTTTGCGCAGCATCCGTGGCCGCAAAAATCTGCTTGGCAACAACCTCTCGGAACTTTGGAGGCATTTGAAAAACGGATGGTCTAGGCGTCTAGGCTTTGCCGCCACACTTGCAACAGTCTCATCTTCCTCAAACTGATGTGGATGCTTCAAAAGAGAAATCTGTTATTATTGTGAAACACCTCCGCCCGATAAGGTTTTGCAATGATGCTTTATATTTCAAACTATTGAAGTATGGACGGAAACAATACGTGAGACTTGACACTGCCTTTCGCCGGGCAACATCGCTGCCGCTGCCATCCGTACGGTTTTCCTATCAGCAGAGTACAATTAACCATAAAACATTTATTTTTCAAATGCAATACGTATTATAGCAAAATTCATCTTTTGTTTTTGCATTGTTAGAGAGAAATATATGTTCAAGGCTAAACCCACTCTTTTACGTGGCTAAACCTATTTATATACGTAGCTAAAAAAATATGTTCAAGGCTAAGAAAAGCGTTTTTCGTGGCTAAAAATTGGTCCCGAAGATAGACAGATAGACAGCTAGACCGACAAGATGCGATAAGATTCGATAAGATACGATAGTGTGAGACAAGATCAACTAGGACAATAAGATCAGAAGAGACAAAATGAGATAAATGAGATGAAATGAGATGAGGCAAAACAAGCTTCGGGTTGATTAAGTTCGATCAGGTTTGGATTCGGATTTGGACTTCAATCTAGATAGGCCTCAACGCTCAGTCCAGAGCTCAAGTCTAAATGGTTTGGGGGCCGGTGGCTTGGGAATCTCTAGGTGGGATGCCATGTGTTTCCTTTTTGGTCGTTGCTCATTTTTTTCCGCGGCGTCCTTGTCCGTTGTGGTGGCAGTTAACCTCTCCGAGATCTTCTGTAGGCTGACATTCACCGTTGCAGGTGGCTGTCCCGGCCTAGGCGAGGCTAAGAATCAAGAGATAAACACATCGATGAAAAGATATAAAAAGTAATTCATGATGGCTAGCGCCATCATAATTGGTCTCACCTTATTTCCGAACTTCCCCCTTGGTATCTGGGACGTTGGGAGGTAATCCTGACCAAGGAAAGATAAGCCGTCTGTGATTCCAGAAGTGCCAGCCCTCCACACAAACACCAAGAATCTGCGATCCAAGACCGAGAAAACACCAATCTGCAAACCCATGCGTTCAGCAACATCTATGGAATCTATGGGCGCGTTCATTGTTTAAGGGGATCCACTTCCCATTTCAGCAACCCATGAACTCCTGCAGGGGAGCCCTACGAATCGGGCACCCTCATGTGCATGTAGTACTCCTGCAAATAGTCATGGCCTCAGGTGAGGATGGCCGACCTCAAAATGAATTTGGGGAGGTGAACATTCCCCCACCGTGATTGGAATAGAATAGGTTTATATGTTTTACGTCTATAACTATTATAAACCAACAGAAGGAAGCTCATTTTAGGTTTCCGGAGGGTTGATTGTTTGTTGGAGGGTTTTTTTTGGAAATTAAACCCATGTCAAATCTTGGATCCAACACATTCTTTCCCAGAAGCTGTTTTTCGGGCAAAAGTCAATGGGACATATATACAAATATATGGGAATATGGACCTTCCTGACCACCAGTAAAGATATGTAAAGATCTTGGGTTTCCTCCAGTTGTTCCTGGGGTCACCCCTTCACTGAGCCATCAGCAAATCTTGATCCTATCATTGGCCTCCTTATGAGCCTGCAAAAGGCCAACGGCCAGGCGTCAAATGTCAATAAAGTGAGGGGGTCCTCAGAAAAACATGGCTTTAGGATGGATTTAACATGGATTTAACCAACAAGAATGTAGATGTTCGCTCTGAAAAAAGTGGAGTGGTGACAGAAAAACTTGGAATTCATAAGAAAAACTATTTAATTACAATTTAATTACACCAGCATACCTTGGGAAGCCAACCAATGATAGAGCCTCCTGGATGACCTGGTTCTGCTGCTCAATTTCTTTCTCTGACATCTGCAGGATGGTGTCAATAGTGGTCAACCTGGGCCGAAACTGCGGCCTTGAAGGCCCACCCCATGGGCCTGTGGCTAAGATGGAAACGATTTGGCATCACGTGCCAGGTAGGTGCTAATGTTGTTTCTAGCGGCTCTAGCGTTTGTTGTGTTCAAGAAAAACTTCAAAGAAAATAAAAGAAACAAATTATGCAGGGCTAGTAAGGCCTTGACAGTGCTAAGGCAACCCAGGGCAACTCATTCAGAAAACCAGCCATTCTCATTCGCACACCACACTGAGGCTCCCCGGCGCTTCGGCCTTTTCGGTCAACATCTTGGCCTCAGTTGTCACTGGGTAACGGGTGACCATGGTTATCCTGTAAACTAACATATTTGAAGCATATACATTATTTTTGTAGGGAAACCATGGTTTTTCCATATTTTTTTGTATGTTTGCCCTAGGGTAATGAAACTGATTTCAAGGAAACCTTGTCAAAAATATCTAAAAATCATGTTTTTGCCAATGGACCGAAAACCGTGCTCATAGAATTAACGTTTTTCTTGGGGTGGGGTGGGGTGGGCTATTAACGTCCTTGGTCCTAACATTTTTCCAACTACGTTACTCCCTTTTCCAACATCTTCCTACTACTTTAGTAACTTTCAACATCTTCTAAAAGCTTTCAACTACGTTCTTGACGTTACGTTACTGACTTGTGCAACAAATTTCAACAGTTTGTCCTCTCACAGCCGCGATTTGTTGCTGTATTGCAAATCTTGGCAGTGGAGGCACATCAACCTCCATACCCATTTGCAAAAGAAAACAATTCAAACCTTAAAGCGCATCCTTTGAGAAAAAGAATGATTTAGCAGAGCTTCTGCAGAAGCCGATAAAAATGACATGTCACTGGTAAAACCACAAAAATGTCCCGATTTTGTTGGGAGAATTTGGCCTCATGATGATATTCAAATTTGAGGTTTCACCATAGTGAGAAGCTCATTAAAAAAGCTTTTACGAGCACGGCTTCTGCTCTGGCGGGAAGCCAAAGACCATTCTAAATACATGGGGGAAGCCCCTTCTTGATCCAAGCCTGGTAGATGGGGAAACCCACACGAATCACAGCTGGTAATGGATCTTGTGAGCTAAGAGACGGGGCGAAGCATGACAAACCTGACCAAGAAAACGATATCTCAATATCTTGGGAGGGAACAATATGTCGTTTGGCCCAAAACGGTCTGCACATTTATCCCAAAAGAAACATGTTGATTGGGGGAAGTGATGATAAACACAATATGGAGGTTTCCTAAAATGGGGTACCCCCAAATCATCTATTTTAAGAGGATTCTCCATTATAAACCAGCCAGCTATCGGGGTACCCCCATTGCAGGAAACCTCCATATAAACATAAATAAACCGTGATGTTGACCTACCCCACCTTTAAAAAAAACATCTAAGACACCCGAAGAACCTCAGTTCCCAACCGCTTCCTCTGCGGCCGCCACCTTGATGTTGAAGTCGTCCACCTCACAGGTGCTGATTTGGTTGTTTTCCGTGAAAATCGGGCGGGAAACATTGGAAAACCCATCATTTTTGCGGGAAAACATTGGAAAACCATAGCAATTGCATTGTAATGTGCCCAACCATAATCTGAGTCACCGAGATGTCGGGCGGAAAATCTGGCCATATCTCTCGTTCCACGAAAAAAAATTGGAGAATAACGGACCCAGGGATGTGATTTCTGGTGATTTTCTGGTGATTTTCTGGTGATTTTCCATGGCCATGTTGGTGGAAGGCAGGGTAAGCGATTTCCGATTTTGAGCCCCGGGGATCTCCCAAAAAAATGGATGGTTTTTGGCAACATCTTGGCTAAAGATCAGCAACACAGGGGGAAAGCCAAGGCTGAGGTCTTGACCAATTTTTCTGCTTGCTCGGTCATTCTGGCCTAACCAATGGGCGACAGAGCCACAACATGGAAAACCATGGAAAACCATGGGATAAGTGGAGCAAGTGGAGTGGTTCAAGGTCTTTTCTCACTGGATGCTGACTGGTAAGCGCTAAGCTCGGGTCAGCTTCAATGGATTTGTTCAATTGGTTCGGGTGGCAGGAAGCCATGGTTTTCTCAGTTGATCTTCTTCCCAACCAATTTAATCATTGAATCAGGGACAAGGGTTGGAAGAAGATCCGCACAAACTTAGTACAAATTTGGATTCTAAATGAAGACGCAACCAGGCGGTTAACGGGATGACTTCCTGCAGGAAGGAATGCGGTAGGTGTTCCATGTTTCACGTTTGCATAACGGACAAGATCACTCTGAAGAATGAGGCCCCACTGAAAGTTTTTAATCATTATCAGCCCATCACCAGTCATGGCCACTGTTCAGTTTCAGCCCTTCAATTCACACCAAAACACCAGTGAATGATTTCACGCAGCTTCCCCCCAACACATCAACAGGCAAAACGTGGCCAGCTACTGAATCCTAAGCCGCAAAACGCCTCCCAAAGGGAACAAAAAGCAAGTTCTATAATATATATATATATCTCTCTCTCTCTCTCTCTTTCATCTAATTACCCAATCTATCTATCTATCTATCTATCTATCTATCTATCTCTATATCTATATCTATATAGATATAGATATAGATATAGATACAGATATGTATGTATGTCCGAATGCCTCACCTCCCTGTCAAAAACCCATCATCTGCAGCCGCACCTTTCGCTCCTCATCGATGGCCTTTTGTCTGGCCATATCCTCCAGGCGCTTTTTGGTCTGGAGGAGGACTTGCTCACACTCCTGGCGCTGGAGTTCCTTCATTTCCTCATTCGCACTTGGCACTTGGGGTGGATCGTAGCAGCAAATATTGCTGCGTTTACTAATCGTATCTGGTATCCAATGTCTGGGTGATATGATATGGTTATGAAATACTACCCGCTTAGTAGATGGGACCATGGGTCCCTCACATCCAAATACTGTGACCTCTCTGATCTTTGGCATCATGAAGCCGCAGTTGGGCAGGTGCAACCTCAATTGCAGCTGCTGACCCTTTCGGACACCAGCTGGAATCGAGGAGTCTGTTGATGTTTTTCCACTTTCAACCAGGAAATGTCCCATTGAATGGTGAATATCTACCCTCTGGTAAATTAACATAGACCCTGGCAGATAGGGGTTGGAAGATTAGCTTCCATTAAAAATGGGTGATTTTCAGGGTCTATGTTTATCAGAGGGTATATTTATCATTATTTGCTGTTGAACCCTGGGGATTTGGTCTACCAAACATTGATGTTCTCTCTTGAATGCGGGATAGAAGTATCTCTCATTGAGCATGGTGTCTTCCAACTGAACACCAGGATGTCTTGCCTGCTGAATGGATGGCAACTTCCAGATTTTTTTCCTGGGCCTTTTCACGACAGCAACCCGCAAATGTTGCTGGCATTCTGGGATTCTAGGTGTGCATCTCAGTTACTCATTGGTTTCATGACCCAAATGTTGATATATTAACCAGGGTTTTTCTCACATATACCATTATATTATATAATATATATATATATATTATAATATATACAGTAACTGGGTCTTTGTTGTGACTACCGGGGTTCTTCACCCCC
>Ga0126342_10001927_pt1 | contig 30996 bp, 35 predicted proteins | sample Cyp1metagenome_FD_92528 | JGI IMG/M metagenome (GOLD analysis project Ga0126342, IMG submission 92528) | Coral microbial communities from Lord Howe Island, Old Settlement Bay, Australia - Cyphastrea 1 metagenome | ecosystem: Host-associated > Invertebrates > Cnidaria > Coral ...
ACACTACACATACACTCTATATTACATATAGTATATCCATTCTAATTATCGATACATATGCATTATATGCACTATAAAGACTACATACACCATGGCTTGGCTGCTGAGAAAACCCCCCCTCCCTGCCACAGGGGGGGGGAACCATCTGGCTGGGTGGAGGGGGTGTGGGGGTCCCTGCTCATATATAGTACCGTACGTTAGTATGTATGTAAGTTTACAATAGCATATAATATAAATATAATAGTGACAGCAATGGCAATAATAGTATTTAATAGTCATGAGGATGATTCATAATAGTGATTTGTGTCTGTCTATCAATCCTTCTATCCATCCATTCATATATCCATGTATCCATGTATCTATCCATCTATATCAGGCATGCATCTATGTTTATACCCTCTGGTAATTTAACATAGCTATGGAAAATCACCATTTTTAATGGGAAAACCCACTATTAATGGTCATTTTCAATAGCTACGTTAAATTACCAGAGGGTACATGTAGCATCCATTGCCCTGACCCCGGAAGGCCGAGAAATCAAAGAGGCCTATGTGAAGCTGCGCCGGGACTTGGACCCGCTGGGCGCAGCTCCTTCGGACCTGGGGAGAATCGTTGAGGCCTACGAGACGCTGTGCGGGGCTGAGATCGGCAATGGCAAAGGTTGAAGCGCCTCAGAATGGCGAACCATCATTGGTGAGTGGTTCCATTACTGGTGATTTTTTGACTGGTGGTGAATTTTAATAACTCTAATATTGGCAAATCATTGTGATTAATAGCGGTTGATGGCTGATAATGGCTAATAGTGGCTACTCGTGAATAATGGCTGCCAATGGTCAATACATGGGGCTTTCCTAACATGGGGGGAACCCCAAGTTATCATCCAAGGTCTTGGTTATTTTAAGTGGAGGTCCCCAATGATTTGGAGTAACACAATTTTGAGAAACACCAAACCGGGTCTTTCCGAGACTGCGGGAGATTCTGCAGATTCCGGATCTTGAAATGACACAACAACACGTGAGATCTGACTGTGTTTTGGGTCCCCAAGTTTAAGACCCCCCCCCAACTGGGCCCCCAACAAAGTGGTGTTGGTTCAAAAGCAAACATGAAGCCTGTGAAGTATTCATTCAACCATCCAATTTTTGGGTCAATAACCATTGCATTTTGAGGCGTGCCGAAGCGATTTTTTTCCAGTGAGGTCAGATCCGCTGAAGCGAAATGTCTATGACCACAGACCCTTAAAATTTTGGCAAGATGCCAAAAAGGCGGGACGTGAGACTAAAGGTGGGACATCTTGGAGCTGATGTTGATCTTGGTTTGATCTTCAACGATGTAGATATGTGATATATGTCATTTGATCATGAGTAAAGTGGGATATCCATTTATCAAACGAAAATTAATGATCGTTAAATCACCATTAAATCAACCATTAAATCCACCATTCAACCACCAACATCCCTAAACCTCGATATCCATCGTACATCTCAGGCCAAAGAGCAGAAGGACCGTCGCCCGGCGATGTGGGTGTTAAAACACAGCAACGACATCAAGAATGGACGTGTGCGCAGGGTCATGGCCCCCAGGGGTGTGGAAAAGGGGGTGTACCAGGTACCTGGCAAAGGATCCCATCCACGAAGTGATGGAGGCATCGCTGGAAGAATCCATCGATTACTCTTTTTTTGGCTGGGGTATTTCCCAACCATGTTTGATCAGAGGCTATTTCCAAATGGGGGACCGGGAGTGACAGCAGATCCGCATTTCATTGACCTGCCCCGCAACGTGAGGTGAGGTGCACTGATCGACAGGCACAGACACTCATCCAGCAAGCGCGCAATATCTTGACGCGAGTGCGTGGGGCGGACCTCTTGGTCGTAGCTCCTCTTTTTCCAGAGGCCACTTGACGAAATTCATGGTCATTTTTTAACCGATTCATGGGAGAGGCTACCATATAGGGCTACATTGGACATGTAAGGTCCTGAAATCGGACGGAATTTCTGATATCGCACCTGCACCAACTTTGTAGTGATGTGTGTGGAGCAATTTTTGCCTACTTGGTATGATGTGACACAGGCCATACAATGGATCTGTTCCCGGTGCTTACTGGTAAATCTTGGAAACAGAAAACTTGATCTTCAACGCTGTGATTCATGAGTTTTTGTTGTGACATCTCAAGCCACATTCGGTGATAGGTCGAACCCCCTTGTACCGGAACGGGTCATCAGCTATTTTGCCACCAGCTTTTCTGATGTTTCGATATGTTTCGCGTGTTGTTGATGGCCATATCCCATGGCCCTTGAGGTGTGGATTTCCGGGAATCCTCAGCAGCTCCGAAATGTGGAGCAGATGCTGAAGGAAGCTTCTGAGGAAGCGGATGGCCTGCGCGCCCCAGCAGATGGGGTGGTGCTGAAAGTTCCTCCAGTCCACGCCCCGAAGCTGCCGGAGCTGGGGGAAAAGCGCAATCGCTTCGTGGAGGAAATCAAGGCCTGAAGAAATGTGTGAAGGGTCGCTGGAAATGGGGGTCAAATCAGCCAAATTTTTAAATCAGCCAATCAATTTCCAGTCAAATTGATCTGGGTTAGCTGGATTTCAATCATCAAATAGCAGTTCTTGGCCGCAGTTGTTAGGCAAAAACCCATTCGATGCTGAGCTTTTGCGAAGATCGAATCATCATTCGTGGAGGGCAGGCGGGGTGGGCACTGGATTTTGGCTTTTTGCACACATTTTGGTCGTTTCGAGCGTTTTTTTGCTTCCCCCCATGGCAGTTGACCATCCCACATGTTGACCTCGTCCAGGTCCCCGTGGCTGTGGCCTGGATTCAAGGCCGAGTGCTTTGGCGTGCTGAGATTACTTGCTACGATGGCTCCAAAATGGATGGCTGGCAATACAGCTTGTCAGCAGAGCGGGCGCTTCACGCAAACCCGGAGCTGGTGCCAGATCGAGAACCAGATGTGGATGCTTCCAACTGCTATTATCTGCTATTCAAGTATCCTTTTAAGATTCTATTTGTAGGTAATTAATGGTAATTATTCTATCCGCTATCCGAATCTGTTGGGGGCTTGCTTTGCTGTAACCAGCTGTGACTCCATTTGAATTGTTGAGGACGAGGTCGAAGCAATTTTGAGGAGCGAGTCCCCTCAAGGAACCACAGCAGAGAGAGCCCTTCACGCTCTAGACGCGATTTTTAGAGGCAGGTTGCACGATGTTTTGGAATATGTATTCTATATTTACATATTTACTGTAATGAGTACAAATATAGCAACGTAATGTATATGTAGGACCTATAGTTATATTATATCATTTTCAAGACAGCCCGAATAGCTAGAGTTTTTCCAGTAACAGAAGTGTTCTTTCGCAAATCTATACATTCTATTTTTGGGCTGCAAAGGTTTGTTTGGGCTCCTGAGCTAATTTCACCAGGCCGAAGTGCAATGAGCTTCACGCTTTTGCGGCTCCTGACCTCAAAGGTGGTTTACCATGCTGTCGAGCAGGACCAGAATATCGTGAATCAGTTCATCGTGACGGTGGTGAGGCAGGGCTTTGGCACCTATTTTGACAAAGAGTTTATCAGTTTGGGGCCCTGGAATGTAACTGGACCCAATGGCACGAGGGAAATGATGCCCCTGGAGATGATCCCCTGTGAGGACCTGGTCAAAATTCAACCTGCAACGGCCATTGTACGAGTTCCACAAGAATTCTCTGCTCACGATTTTGTGGAAAGTCCCACACGTGATTGTGCCGTATGCGGGCCGTTACGAACAACACCTCACTTCGGCGATCCCGACAGGTCAGTGGGTCTCCTGGCGACAGTTTTTGGACACTCCGGGCTCTCCAGCGAGACTGTGGCTGTACCAATTCTTGACCGATTCGGCGAAGGCATGCAACTTTGGAGTGGACGAGAAGTGGTGCCAAGACCACCACATCTGTAGTTTCATGCTGCACTACGCCCTTGGCCGTTACTGTCATGTGGATGACCAGCATGGTCTTTGCAAACGCGAGCTCGTGTGGTTCCAAGGTCAAGCTGTGCCGCCCGTGCAGCCACCGGTGCCACAAGCGCCTGCGTTCCCTCAGGCGCCGTCCACGACCTCCAAGGCGAAGCCTCCCACGCCGCCAGAGGCCACCAAGGCCAACGGCCCTTCGCCGGCGCCGGCGCACCCCGCACCGGCACCGCCCGCACCGGCACCGCCCGCACCGGCACCGCCCGCACCGGCACCGCCTCCCGCCGCGCCGGAGGCACAAGCGGAGCCGCGAAGGTCGGAGTCAGTGTCCCGGTCCCGGTCAAGGCCGCCGGCCAAGATTCCAGTGAAGGCCAAACTCGACACTGGTTGATGGTTTCAAAATCAGCCTGTCTGAACATTTTGGAATGCCCAAAATCAGAATTCCAAGTGGGAAGATGTTAGGGAGAATCCATGAGAATCCATCAACTTTGGGATAGCCGATTTTCGGACACACCCATGTTTCAAAGTTTTATTTACCCCTCTGTTTTCGGACAGACTCATCTTTTTCTGGGGGGTTGAAACCGCCACTGAGGACATGTCGGGGCATTGGAAGGACCTCACATCAGACAAGGCCGTGACACTTCGACCTGCTCAGGCGGTCGAGCTCTTGCTGTTTGCGGCCGAAAAGAAGGATCACTTCAGGACCTGGGTTGAAGATGTTGGGGATGTAGTGAGTCTGCTGGAGGTTGATGTGAGGCCAAAAACCCTCAGGAATTGATCATGAAACATCAACGAGTTGGTGTACTTATCAGTTTGAAGGTGGTTGTTATTTTTGGTGATTGTAAAAAACTTTAAAAAACTGTATCCTTAACTCGGAAAATTGCTTCCCAATTTCATTTGAATGTGGAGAGGTAGCAAAATCACGAAGTTTCACCTGAAATAGCGGTACAGGACAGATGCACACACCTTTCAGAGGTTTTCCAGCATTTTGACCACGAGAAAAACCTGCAGGAAGGGCCACCTACTGGGCGAGCTGGCCAGAAATATCGCCAAGTCTGGGGCTGGATCGGTGGAGGGCCTTTGCCGTTTGTTGGAAGGCAAGTCGCTGGATCTGCTTCAGGCTGGTGGACCCCGATGCCCTATGGATCTGCAATCGTTTTCTGTGAGGGTTTGTGGTGGTCTGAAAGGGGTCTGAAAGGGGTCTGAAAGGGGTCTGATCTTTCATAATATTGCAGCTTTGGCTGAACATGCTGAACTGGACAGGAACTTGAACCTATTCAGGGCTCTGGTAGCTAGTTGTTTGAAAACAAATGAAAACATCAAATCAATCTGACAAGCCAGAAAAGATCAGAACATACATGCACACCTTTTGTTCTGATATATCTCAAAACTCCAGGATCTACCCCACTTGCAATCATTTCTAGATATTGCATGACATTCCTAGGATTCAAATCCATGGGCTTCGAGGTCCCTTTTTGTTGGGCTTCGGGTTACATTGGTTCACCAGGCTATCAGCACTTTGGAGAAGATCGCGGCTGTGAGTTGGGACGAACAGACATTGCTAGCACTACTGCATGCCGGGCTGCATGAGCAGCGGCAGAAGGAAGATGTTTCGTCCACTCTGTCGCTCTTGGATAACGTGGTAGAAGTGCCATGGAAAGACTTCCTGCTGCGGGAAGACTGCAGTGTGATCCCATTCCTGGCGGAGAGTGGGGATCGCAGGCGCCAACAAAAACGCAGCGTCCAGGGAAAACATGGGAAACCAATATTGACAATATTGATGTAGATTTCCTGCACGAGAACACCAATCATAATGGGAAAGGAATGGCTGGTTTCCTTAATCTGCCCATCGTCAACATTGTTTTTGGTTATTTGCTTGCAGCCAGCCAGGGTGCAACGGAAGCTCTGCCAAGTGGTGGGACACCTGGAAGGAACCAGTGCAGTTGGCATGTTCTGTCGCCACAAGGAGGCAGTGATGGCAAGCTTGGAAGCAGCCGCCAGCACCGCTCCTGGATTCAGCATCTTGAGTCATGTGGTGAAGTGTTTCCAGAGTGCTGGCTTTGATACTGACCGGATGATGACCTGTGTCGCTGGCGCTTTCCACCGCATTAGCAAGGCAGGCATTGAGCACATGTCCGACATTTGGCGAGAAGTCAGCAGATGTGTAGCTGATCTGCGATATTCTGCGATTTAAGATCTTTCTTTTTGCTTTCCACCCCCCAAATCGAGGGATATCATAAGAATATTTTGGTGAATTGTCTTATGAAGATACAATGATATGATGATCATTCAAGTCACATATAGCACAACACACAATACTTATCCACATCATTCATCATCATTCCACATCATTCCACATCTGTGTCTCCCTTCAGCCAGTCATAGAAACCAGCCTCTTTTCCAACGCTTTCCAGGTGCAGATGGAGGTCCCCGAGGCTATGGATTGCACCCTGCAGCACTTCCGGGGCTTCGGGTCCCTGCATCGCTTCACGGATGACCATGCGCCTGCAGAGGTCACCATCTTCCTCTGTGGCGCTGCCGTACGCCTCGATGCTCAGGAGGTGCACTGAACATGTTTAAAGGGGCACCGCTGCAATACGAAAGGATGGCGATTGAATGGGTTTTCGGATGGGTTTTCAATGGTCGAACATGTCTTTCCTTAATTTTTGATAGTTTTGAATGGCATTGAAATAGTTTTCAATCAGTTTGTGATGGTCTTAATTGTTTTTTAATGGTTTATGGTTTTTATATAATCGTATTTTCCTTGGTTTATTCATGGTTTTGAACTGTTCTTTAGTGGTTTTTCAATGGTCTTAAAATTGTTTTTGGTGGGTGTTTAATGGTTGAAACGGTTTTTTAGTGGTTTGAATGGTTTTTTCTTCTAAAAGATGGGCAAAACCGAACTGGATGATCCTACTGCCAACAATGGATCTAACTGGCCTACCTGGTGGGTTTTGATTCTAGTTTTTGACCCCCAGGTCTGGAGAACGGATGCCTTTAAGGAAGAGCGCTTGAAGAAACTGGAGGTCAGGCAACTCTTGAGTTGCTTGAAGGCATTGCTGGGAACCGGCCGGGAGGAGCAACGTGTCTTCTTCAAGGCTGCACTGCAAAAGAACAACGAGGTGAACTTCACGGCAGTTGAAGCCTTGCTCTTCGTGCAGGTGGCCCATGAATTGAAGGAGGTGGCCGAGCTCGCCCAGCACCAGAAGATTATCAACAGAGCCATCGAGCAGGACTCATTGGTGGATTGTACCTTGCCAGAATTTCAGCTGTTTCTTTTTTTTTTGTGCAGGCGTTGCCTTTACGCCAGTTCTGAAACGTGGAATCATAGTTACGTTTGCAATGCACTAATTGCTGTTGCTTTAAAGCATGTTAAAAGTTCATGCACTGGAACAAGATGCGGGCTATGTAAACATCACCATGAACATCAGCAGCAACAGCAAGATAATCATCTCATCAAACATCCTCCTCCTCCCCCTCCCGATCGCAGAGAACTGATCATGGATCATAGAGAGCAGCAGCAACAACAATGTCAACACCATCAACAAAACTCACAAGAACATGCCCAACATCAAAAACGCTCGCGCGAGAAGCAATAGCATCATCAAAGTCAATATCAAGTCAAGACAGGGTTTGCGACGAGAACAAAGAGTAGGACATCAGCGTTTTCTCACACTACATAATAAAGAATAACGTAACAATCAATAACAAAATAAACTCAGGCATGAACCAAGAGTAGGAAATCATATGAAATCATCTTGAATTGATATCTGCTCAGGCGTGAAAGTGCTCCAAACCTTGGTGGAGCATGGCATCTCCAACTTGGAGAAGGTCTCCAAGGGAACGGCTCAGCGCATTGTGCAGATCGCCCAACAGATGTCCTCAGCGCAGCTGGAGAACCACCTCTTGGAGCTTCGTGCTGCGGTGCAGCTCTTGCATCAGCAGGGATACCTCAGCAGGGAGCAACAGACTGGGCAGCAACGCTTCGCCGAGAGGATGGAGATGGAGATATTTAATCCGAAGTTAGGTGATTTTAAGATCAACATGCAATTGGATTTAAGTGTCAAGTATGGGAGATATCCAGCCGCTTTGGGAAAGCTTCAACATTAGGGGCTCAATCAAAGAATTTTTGTCTTTGGGTGGCAATTTTGATAGGGAACATGATGATTAACCACGATTAATCACTTGATTTTGGGTACCCCTAGAGGCTAAACCAAATGGGTCCCTCCCTATGGCTTGAGCTGGAAAAAAATCAGGAATGGTCATATCCCATGTTCAAATATTCCCTCGTAAAATGGTGAACACACAGTTATACAGTTATACACAGTTAATATATTTGAGAACGAGATGCTCTTTAGAACATTTTAGAACCACCTTCTTGTTTTTTTCTTCGAATCTTTGCAGGATGTCAGCCTTGAGGAACCTCAGGGAGGTGGCGAGCAAACAGCGCTGCAATGATTTGTGCATTGCACAGATCATCGCGATGTTTCTGTCCGATCCCAAAAGCACGAGCAGGACACGAACGTCGATCAATCCTGGTGTGAAATAACAAAAGCTATGACGAGCATTTCAAGCCTAAACTGATCTAGACAGATCGACATAGTGTCCATGTATGTCCATTGTGTGTCCTCTATGTACATAAATAAATATGGCAGTGTGTCAAAACCTTGTACCCCTGGTGAACATCAAAATAGCTGGTAAATGGATGTTCATCCCACTAAAAATGGTAGTAATAGGTATTGACCCATACCCATATATATATATATATTATATATGTATGTATATTATAATATTATGTGTGTATATATATATAGATATACACATACCTACACATACATGAGTCCATACTGGTGGAACTTCCACTGAATCTCTGGCCCGGCGAGGAGCTCGAAAAAAACCTTGGAATTGGCAGAGTTGCTCTGTGGTGCACGGGGCTCAGCACACGTCAACAGAATCAAAATCATGTGGCTTTCCTGCCGATTTGCCATCAAGCAAGTCCAAAGAACCAAGCAACAGACATCAATGGACCCAAAAACCAAAGTTCCCCCAGCTTGTTGCCACTGAAAAAGTGATCGAAGTGATTGTCGACTCAGGTGATTACAGAGCAAAAGGAAAACTATCCGCCCGAGACAGAATGCAGCCTTCTGGTTCGCGTGACTGGCAACGACAAGGTGGGATCTGCGTGTGAAGAACGTTTACAATTACCAGCAGAAATGGCTTTGGTTGAAAATCCGCTATCCCCAAAATCCATTGGTTTACCATCATTTTCCCATACTCTCCCATGTTTTTCCCATATTTTCCGATGATTCTTCCCTATTCAAATGGCTACCACGGCGGAATTGACACCGACCAAGGCCGCGCAGCAAATTCTTCCTGGTGTATACAGCGTGGTTGGCAAACACGATGGATGTTCGTTGGCAGGTGAACATGGACATACATGTGATGGCTGTACAAATATGTGATATGTGATATAGTACTAAGGTATAGTAGAATATAGCCATATGGATATAAGTTTGATATATATATATATATATATAAGTGTAAAATAATATGAAATAATATAGTAATATAACATTATATATCACATATGAATATAGTCGCCTAGATAAATTCTATTAATGTAGATAATTATTATATGTATATAGATAATGTCATTCATAATGTAACAGTAACATATATGCACATATATGTATTCACAGATGTGCAAGGATGGATCGGATGGGATATCTCACCAGCCTGAGCTAAATATTGTCCAGAGCATCGCGTCTGAGGTTCTGTGTACCAGAGAGTTGTTCCGCACATGGACAAGACGAACGCAGTCTACATGTATCTGGTTGGTGCTTTTTTTCCCCAACGTGTTTTATTTACCATCCAATAAATGGGAGGATGATCCCCATTGACTATGTATACCTAATTTATTTTCCAGGCTCAAAAACCAACCAGGTACTATTGGTCTGAACAGCACCAGTGGTATGTTGGCCCCAGTGTGGGCAGTGACAGTGCCACGACCTCAGGGTGTCCTCCGTCCTTTGAAACCAACGTATGGGGGTTTCCTTGGCTTGCCCAGGTGTGGGCGTACGCGGATGGTGCAAAATCATCCACCAGACCGCCACGTGACTCGGATAATGGGCATGAATGGAAGACCACTTCACCGGTTTGCACATGTTCCACACAGGTTTTGATTCTTTGTCCCTTGGAATCACATTTTGAGATTTATTCTTTGTGGGCCCTAGTATAAACGCAAACGTTTTTGAGATGGGGTGAAAGCACCGAGTAGCAAGGGGTCTGAGACCAGGGGTTGGTAAATGTAAAGGCAAATAGGAATACATCTGAGCCAATTGAGAAAGTTGCCCAACAACACTTGGATTTGAAATGTGCCAGTTTGGGCACTTTCAAACATCACCTGAATAGATGGTTGCTGGGGAGTGAGCCCCAAGGGTTGAATGATGTTGACACCCAAGCTGCCTGCCGCAAGGCAGAAATTGGCACTGGCAAAAGCCGCTGGAGAACCAGAAGAAGCTCATCATAAACATCAGCGTTTTCTGCTTCGAGGTCCACTGGTGACACTAGTGCTTTCCAGAAATTGACCATGAAGGGTCGTTCAGAACTTGTCGACAGATTCTTTCCAAAGATTGATGAAGTCCTGGCTGGCGGGTGAATTCTCAAAATCATATACACATACTTATTACACACACACACATCATATTGATGTTGTTCCAACTTTTCCAACAACATTACTCCAGCATGAACCCCAGATAACAAAAAAGATATCAGCTGCACATTCCGAAGGCATCAAAAACCTTCATTAAAGATATCCTACAGAAATAAACATATTGTTTCCCACACAGTGAGGCGCCAGTGGCACAGCAAAAACAGTACTTGTAGCACCGACATAGACTCCCAAGTGCAAAGTTGGCATGTGCACCCATAGCACCTTCTGTCGCGAGCCTCCCGGGGCACCCTTTGTAGCAGCGACCTGTGCTTCAAAGCGCGCACAGCCAACTCTTGATATGGGAAGTAAAAATCTCAACTACTGCAATTTTTGGTGGAACCCAACCAGCAATGTCTGACCACAGGCTGGCCCCGCGCCCGGGCCAACCCAAGCAATGCCAAAGACAAAGGCGGCGGTACCTCAGGAGAGCGGAGCCGCTGTGGATCCAATATTTTTCCAACGATTTAGATGACTTTTTGTTGAATTCCAGGCTGATGATTTTTATTTAGGACTTGATGCAGTTTTTTACGAAAGCCAGCCGACGGGCTAGGAAAGTTGAGTGAGAAGTGGGGGTAGTGGCTGTCGGAGGGTTTTGCAGGGCCATGCACCATTGGGAAAATTCTAATGATACGGCTTCGATTCCCCTCTGGTCCGTGCTGTGGAGGCTGTTTGTTTGTGCGTCTGTTCGTCGGTTTCTTGGGGTTGTTTCACGTTGTTTGTGTTTTTCTGGATTGTGCAAAAGCGGTGTGAGGTTGGGAAAGGGCGCTTCAGGTTCCGCTAGGAAAAGGACATGGGTCATGGCCACGGCCCAGGTATGGCATGACTCAGGCAGTCGTTACATGCAAGTTTCTGGGGAATGCAGCCGTTTACTGTAATCTTTTTTTGGTCATTTCGATTTCGTGGGGGGGTTCCATAAATAGGGGGTATCCCAAAATGTATGGAAAAGAATGGAACATCCTATCAAAATGGATGATTTGGGGGGTACTGCCATTTTAGTAAAGCGACCAAACACTGTCCCTGTCCCAGGCAAAGTCAAGGCCACACGAACCTGGCAACTCTGCAGTGCAGGCGGCCGACAAGGAACATCCACATAAACCAATCCACAAAATATATTGGTCAGTTTGAGTACTAGGCAAGCAACGCCAGAATGGAATTGTTTTTTTTGGTTGGGACGCCAAATCTTAGTTTTCTTCTGCTTGCAGTTCTGGCAGGTGCTTCCGCTGCAGGTCTCAGTTCCCAAATGTTCCCAATTGCCGTGCCAAATCTACCAATTCACGGTCCATTGTTGCAAGGGCGGTCCAATACTTTGAAACACAATCCATTTTTGACGTCTTGAGATGGTTCTAGATGGTTGGGTTTTGTGCGGCCAAGCAACCCTTCCAGCGAGATCTGGCGTTGATGTTTTCGTTTCCAAGAGAACAAGTCACTTTCGGGGGACGAGTCCAACCCCATGTTTTGTTTCATCCCAAGAAACCAACAAGACATGCAGGTTTGGGACGTTCGCCTACCCAAATTTGTGGTCTGATTTGAATCCCTCGCCATCTGGCCAATTTGAGTTGAAAAACCCTGCGATTTTCACCAGGCGAACGTTGAACCGCCGACCAAGAAAGCGCGGCCAGAGGTGCCAAAATCACCAGCACACTCCAAGATTTTCCAATGCACTGTGAGAGCTGTCATGTTTAGAGATGTCTGAAATTTCTCTGAAAGTTGCTCATCACAATCTGATTATTGATCTTTTTGTTCCAAAAAATCGAGGCTTCATCAGCAGTTTCCTACGAAACTGGCCATAACTGGGGGGTCGTTTTCCACCGAAGGTGCCACCGAAGAACCGCGCCTTTAAGCCCGGTGCAAAGATGCCCATGCCAAGTCCGCCAAGTGCAGCGCCAGAGCAGGCACTTTCAGTTCCCAATCTACATGTTGTATATATCTATATAGTCATATAGTAATATATACTTATACTATATACTATATATATGGAACATTATATATAGTATATTACAATATATATGTATAATGTATTAGTTATTACATATGATATATTATTTATGATGTAGTATGTAGTATATAGTGTATATTATAGATATCATATAGAACACAATATATATATATATATATTGTTCATGTCCATGCAACCTACCCCTCTCAACCTCCCCCCACATAAGTAAGGAAACCACACAGATATTGAAACCTTATATTATTAAGCTCTTATGGTGTCTTTTCACCTATGATGCATGAATGGAATCAAGGTGAACATGACAGTCTTGAAAAGCGGCAACCCTGATTAACATACCAATTAAAAGACCGTGCGCAAGAAGAAACGGCCAGACTTACCCCTTAATATGGCTGTATTAAGCAGGGTTCATTTTGTTTTGATTAACATTGTTGGGGGTGATGTTTTCCCACTATAGACTTTCTTCTGGCCATTGTTGCTGTCTCGGCAGCTTACCCCATTGTGCCTGGGTAGAAATAGATGGCTAATAAACCCATAAAATAGTGGTTGTTGGCGGTTAACAAGCCCTTAATACGCTCTTATAATTTAAGGTTCACTTTGGGTTGGTTGAATCCCCATGATGCGCTCACCAAAAATCTAATGTTGTTCAATTTGTTTCAGTCAACCCCCCGGGGAAAAAACATGCTCCCTTGTTGAAGTGAGAAGCCTAAGGGAAAGCAGTGTCATAAACACTTTTATAGGAATTGCATGGGGCGACCAGCCAACGCTCACTGCCCCAGGTTGAGAATGAGAATCAACGGAAGTGCATGGAGTGGCTGAAAGGTTTAGATAAAGGAAAAGGACTGGGACTGGTCGGTGTTTGTTTTTTTCCTTTTCAAATAGAAACTGGAATATCGCAACGGATTCATATATTTGAGGTGGTTGAGACCCACAAACTTTTTCAGGAGAATTTGTGAAATACTTCGAAAAGTTGAAAGAACACTATGATGCCGACCTCGACAACATCAAGCTGGCGCGATTTGAAGACGAAGAAGGAAGGCAGTGTATCGAGAAGACATTCTATGAAGATATCGAGGCACCATCTGGTTGGAGATATATTTACCACCGAGGATTGGGGGTTGTATAATGTTGTATATAAGTGGGTTCATAACTCGTATAACCAATAAACCTATCCTAGAACCGGTTGGTGGTTCGCTTTCTTTTCCAAAAAGCTCTGCCATTTCCGTTGAAGCCCTGCCAATTTCTTGCTATTGGTTTCAATGACTGGTTGATTCGAACCCGTTTCCTTTGTCCGAAACCTTTGGGTTTAGGGTAGTAATGACCTGGCAATACCTGGCATATCCACCGTGTTCAGGCCATCAAGGGGGGGCATCAAATGATCTTCCGGAAGCATATCTGGAACATCCCGTGAGCGCCGTTTGCGGCAGAGAGGCAATAACAGTTTCTCGGAGAAGTTGTTAAGGGAAAAACAATGGAGAACCGACATTTGTACAAGATGGACCAAAGACAAGGCTTATGTGATATAGATGATACATGATTATACATGATTATACATGATGTACATCATCATCATCATCATCATCACCACCATCATCATCACCATCATCACCATCATCACCATCATCATGATGATCATCATCATCATCATCACCATCCTTACAATCATCACCATCACCATCACCATCACCATCACCATCACCATCATGATCATGATCATGATCATGATCATCATCAGCATCACCATCACCATAAGCATCACCATCAGCATCAGCATCAGCATCACCATCATCATCATCATCATCATCATCACCATCATCATCATCATCATCATCACCACCATCATCATCCTCCTCCTCCTTCTCCTCCTCGTCATCGTCATCATCATCATCATCATCATCATCAGCATCTGGATCAGTATAAATAATGTACAATAATGGACAAGAGATATTTGTTCTCTTACACCAACCCATAGTCCGCCTGGTAAATTAATGTCCGCAGAAAGGTTCTGGCCCCCTTTGGCTGAGGCTGAGGCATCAACTTGAGTCGTGATGGACTCCTTGGAGTCAGGATGTGAATCACCGTTCTGTGTGAATGGTCCAGAGATTCTTTCGTCTCACCTTCCGATCGAGATCGGGCGGCCAACAGCCCCGCCGTGTCGTGTTGATCTCGCAAAACAGGATGCGACGGTGTGCTGAATTGCTGAAGTTTGGTGTGTAACTCAGGAACTTAGCAATATCTTTCAACATCTTCTCATCCCATGAGTTGACGAAATGGTCAGTCACAACTATTCAGCAACACAATCCGCCTATTACCAAAGAATCCACTGTGGATCAAGCAGGTTCTATGCAATTGGTCAGGTCATAGTCATAACATGCTCACCAGCAGCCACGCTTAGCTGCTTAGCTTTTCAGCATGTCGTAGTAGCAACTATCCGGGTTTGGGGGATCACCTTTAGGCACGGCTCAGAATTCTCCCAAGAATTTTGATGTTCTAAATTGACACTAAGCCCAATTATCCTAAGGTCCATACCTTTGCAACCGTCCACACCTTTTTCCCTTTCATCAGCAATGCCACACTGCCTTCGAAAGCTCAGTCAAGGGTGGGAACAGTCGGGAACTCAATGAAGAAAGGGTACAAACTTACCCTCTGGTAATTTAACATAGCTATTGAAAATGGCCATTTATAGTGAGTTTTCCCATTAAAAAGGGTGATTTTCTATAGCTATGTTAGTTTACCAGAGGGTAGTGTCAAAGTCACAACTCAATCACATATCGGATGCATCGGATTTTGGAGGCCACCACTGTGTTTTTTGTTCCCTGGGCCGCACTGGCATAGGTCCTTCGAACAATGTCCTGGCAAGAAGGCGAAATTGCTTCCTCTGTGCCCGGAGGTGGGCTGATCAGCGATGGTCTCTGAACCAGGATTTTCCATCGCCATGTTTGATTGCCAGAGGCTGTACATATATATTATATATACATACACATACACACATCACTGTATACATATATAACATTATATAACTATATACATATATATAACTAAATATATATATATACACACATACATATACATACCATGATTTACCTTGCATTTCTCACCCAAACGGCGCCATGCCTGCCACTGGCACAGGTAAGATCTTCGCTCATGGACCGATTGATGGACTTCCAGGAGCCCCATTCGTTTTGCTGGTTGAATCTCCCGCAATTTTCGTTGAAATACCCTGTCAATACCCCTCAAAATTCAGGACTTCAATATTCAAAACCGTGTTTCGGTTGGGTATTCCATCTCAGTGGGAAAGAATGGGAAGGAAAAAACCCTCTGGAAATCAGCTCCATTTGTTGATTTTTCCAGCAAAAAAGCCTCCATGGCTAGTGCGGGGATTTCCAAGCAAGTTACATTTAAGGACACTGGAGGGTATTCTATTCAATACCCTATTTAGTATCTCAATATTATCCACTGTTATCAAGGATTTACCGTTATTAACCATCATAGTATCCGTGATAATCCAAGGATAATCCAATGATAATCCAATGATAATCCAAGGATAATCCAATGATAATCCAATGATAATCCCATTATCAGCCATCATTGACCATGATTAAACCATCAATATGCCATTATTTGACGTAATATATGATAATCCCGTGATGTTTTTTTGAGGAAACAACGCTCGAGGACCTTGCGGCCGCAGTCTGTCAGTATCTGCGACCGATGGATGTGCTCTTTTTGCTCCCAGCGAGTAGCAGGTGCCTGGGGGCCTGGGGAATAGGTTTCCTCACCTGGCACCGTGGTTGGGCACCGTGGTATGCCCCACTTTTTGAACACGGCTGCACTGGCTGCGCTGCAGGGATCCACATAGCGACATTTCCAAAGTCCTGAGCTTGCCAATGGGTTCACCATTCTCAGCATCATTGGCAGCGTTTCAAGAACATACTCAGAGAAAAGGTTTGCAACCTTGATCGTATTCCTTTCAAATGACACAAAGGGTTGAAGGTGGAAGGATCAGAATCGGAGTTGTCATTTAAAAATTGTGGTTTGTCTGAAATTAGGATACCCCAGGTCTTATGGTTGATCATCATTTTCTGTCTTCAAAGATGTATACACCATTTTCAGACATACCTAAGTATCATATCATTACATTGTCGGTTGCAGTATGTTGCAGTATACATCCCATCACAATCCATTCTATCCTATCCATTATGTTATCGTTGGCTTTATACCACCCTTTTCAGCTTTCCATCCTATCTGAAAGCTCCTTTGCACCACCGCATCTCAGGGTGCAGCATATGGCTGGAAGCGAGGAGGCATTCTCGATGTTCGTGGATGGTAGGGTATATTGGATACATAATCTACACTGTTCCTTATGGATAAGTTATAGTTATGTAATAGTCCACCTCCATTGCTTACATCCTTGTGTCTAGCCTTTGTATTCGTCACAATCGATTGTTTCGCGCCAAACTTTGCTTGTTTGCTGGTAGCTCCAAAAGAGAACTTTGCTCTTTTCAGGAACTTTCCCATTTATAGTTGATTTTCCATGATTTTCACTTTAACACGTCCATTGTTTATAGGGAATATCCATTGCCACCTTTCACTACCTCGGCCCCAGGTCTGGAGATATTTCTGTCGCCAACGCTGGGGTTTCGAGCTCAGAACGACAGACGTCTAGCTGGCATCAGCTGGCATCATCTGGCAGCGTTTTAACCTATGGTTCCCGGCTAGGGGATAAGAGTTACTAACAGTTAAGATTTCGATCATGGAAATTCAGGTGATTTTGGGTGACGTTTCAATATTTCAATATTGGGCCAATTTTGACGGGACGTGGCCTATGATTGATAGCATTTTGGGCATGGTTTCAGGCTCCCAGATCCACGTTGGGACCCGAGGCCCAGCAACCAACTTGCAGCTGTTCCGAAGTGCCAAGGACTTTTTTCGATGGGGGGCCAGTGTTGGGCAGACTTGCAGCTGGTGAATTTCAAGCTAAAGTCAAAGAGCACTCAGAGCTAATCGAATCATATCAGCCATTGGGAAGGTGCTATGGGCCACGGGAACCATATGCTTGCCCGTATCAAGATAGGTTGGTGATCCCACCTGGGTGTTTCAATGTCAACCCCACCATGATAATTCCAAGAGTGAATGTGTGAATGATCACCCCCCACATCAATGAACTGGGAGTTTCCAAAAGACCTGGCTTGACACAACGCCTCACTTTTTGCGAACGTTTCTTCCGTGCAGGATTGCCTCCGCGACTGCAACGGTTGGTATCCAAAGGATGTCAAGAATGGCCGGTGTTTGCCGTCCTTCCAGGTGGGAAACATAGTGACGCCGGGCTTTTACAGTAGAGGTGTTTTATCCTAGAAACCATGGTTTTGACATAAAACGTGAGGCTTTCCCGTCAATTTTCCCTTAAACCAATCCAATACTGTAATTAGATGATGTTTCTTCTCAAGTTGTGATTTCCAACATTTCTTCGATGCCTCTGGTTTTTCTTCCTGTGATTGCAGAATCCAAGGCCATCACTTCAAACGGGTGACGGTTGTTTCATGACACCCAAAAACAGATCATGTTGAATCATAGATGTCCTTTTTCCATTGGTTGGTTGATTAATAGAGGGGTTTGTTTACCCCTGTAACAAAAGGACATTATTGTGTTGAATTGTAGAAAGCAATCCAACCAAAAACAATCACATCGCTGTTCGTCTATTCTTAGCCTCCTTGAACGCAACTCCGCGGGATTTTTTCAAACATAACCTTCCAAGACATTGTGAGACAGCATACGGCTATGGATCAAGACTGTAGCCAATTACCTTGGCAGATACCCAAATAGCCACAGTAACTATTACTATGGACATCCCGCAGAATCTGCTACTTCTTTTTTTAATGATCAGATGCTGGCATGGTTTTGAGGGGCCACCAAAAAGCAGGAAAAAGTATATAAATCCCTGAATTATCGTGAAAAGAGAATGGAATCATTGTTGCATCCTGGCCCTGTTCGGGACCCGAACAAGAACCTTTGGTTGGCGATTTGAAATCTTTTCCGCTTCCCTTCTAAAGCAATGGAACGAGTGGCTTAACCACCGACCAGACTGCCGACACTGGATTAAAGGGAAGTTCGATAGGAAACATCTATGGTTTTGATGCCAAAAAGCATGGTTTCCAGGTGTTTCCAGTAGATTTTGACGCTTGGGACCTATGTCCCTTGTTGAACACCTCCGCCCTTCAGCTTCGACGTCTTCAAGCTCCAGATCCACCGGCTTTGGCCCTGGATGTGCGGATGAATCACGAGGACAGATGGTTGGTTCATGGTGGCCTGCTGGCAGAAATGGGAAATTGCAACCATAATGGGGGTATAAAACCAACCATAATGGGACATTTGATGGGCTAGAAGTAGCCAACTTGATATGATAGATCACGTGACAACGGAAGTACCAGAGATCACAAAACGATGCCTGGGTTAGCAATAAACATGGCTATGAATTGGCACTGGCATTTTTTTATGAATGGGGATTCACATGGATTTACTGTAACGGGGTATGTATATAACAATATAGTAACAACTATAATCCCAATCTGGGTTTGTTTGAAAATGGGGATTGATCCTTCAGTTATGGCAATTTCACGGGGGAAAATCATGATGAACCATGGGAATTATGGGTACTCAAATTTCACACCCCAATTTGTTGAGGGGAATATCCAGCAACGTTCGTTTGAGGGGATTTTTCATCAACAAACATGGGGGGAACACGAGCGATTGTTATGCAGGGTTATGCTACCAAGTTGAATCGGGATTATGGTGGATTACCACTGTGGGATTGCACATGAAGCAACCCATAGAAGAGATGACATACAAAAACTCACTGGGCAGAAGACTGATCTAACCATGAACTGCGATTGAGTGCCCACGATTTTTTACAGACCATTTGCCATGCATTTGAAGAATCCTCAATGCTTCTGGATAAACTTATAACGACCTAACGGCGAGGTCACAGAAAAATGAGGTGGTGTACGAGTCTAAGAGTCCCAAAATGATCTTATTTCAGGTGAGTGAAGCATTAGAACTCACCCTTTGGTACTCAAACACGGCAATGGACAATTTCCCATTCATACATGTTCATCCTTTAGAGATGATTTTCCCACGAACATCTCTATTTGAATGTTTTAAAACCATCTATGATTCTATAGATGATTTTATCATTCATATATATATATAAGATCTATAAGATGAACAATTTCATTTTGTGTGAATGTTTGATTACCCGAGGGTATCCAGATTCTTCATGCCAATGCTGCAGGATTTGGTGCTTGTGACGGAAGGCGCCGAGTCCAAACCTGTTTGGGACCTCAGTGGCATCATCAGTGTTAGTATCACTATTATCACTATTATCACTATGATTACTATCATCATAATATCACCATGTCCATCGTCCGCTGAGGCCAGGTTGATGGTGTTGGACCCCAGGGATGGTTCAACCAAAGACAACCTCCAGGTCCGATTTGTGTTCCGTTCCTGGGTTCCTGGTAGTTGGTAGCCCCATTTTAGGACACCTCCATATGTTTTATAGTCTTTGGTGCAAAAAAAATATGACATATATGACATATATATGACATATATTTAAATGATAACTTTTGTTTTCCCCCTCGTTTTCTGTGATTTTTTTCTATTTTCCATCTTTCTGGTTTCCGACATGTCTCCTTTTTCCATCTGATGTGATTCTAGATGACTTCCACAGGATTGGGCCCCCAGCTGCACTTGCCACTTGCGCAGCGCTTGGGTTGCCAGGTTTCAGATTGCAACGTGAATTGTTGTGACATCAGTCCTGGTCTCATTGGCATTGGAGGTGATGACTTGAAGGTGCCAAAAAAGGGGGTCATTTTTAGGCCACCCCTTCACATCCTTCACCAGTTGAGTTTTTGGTTTTATACCCCCATATAATTGAATATACTGTATACTCTACATACACCACAAATCTTACTTTGCCTGCAAATCCCAGTTGGTCGACCTCTACACCAATTCAGTGAATGAATACGGGGGGGCCCTTCCAAGGGGTAACTGGGTAGTTTTTCGAAAGAGCCACTCGGAAATGGCTGGTCATTTCTTGGATGGCAATGAAAGATGGTTCCCATTTGCAGATTAATTACATACCTTCAACTCTTCTGCCAGGGGCCAGGTTGGATAAAAAAGGGATAAAAAGGGTTTGTTTCGCATTTGGGGGATGCCAATCGAGAACACGGTGTGGGTACCTTCCGAAGACCGGAATAGGGTAGTTCAAGGCAGAAGGGTCGGAGCTTCTCAGACTGGATCATGATGCCACAGATGAGAGATGCTTGGGCTGTTTCGGGATTTCCAGACTTGCATTAGGTCTGAGACGCAATAAACCACCAATTCAGGTTGTTTTCTCACTCTTCCCCTTTCGGTGGTTCGATGTTCTGAATTCGACACGATCGGATCAGGGATTCATCTACCCTCCAGTCAAACATGGTTTTTCATCGCCATGGCTTGCCGGAAAATTCTCGACTGGATGATTTTCCCAACCATCAATTTTCAGTTTTTTTCTGGATTTCCCTATATGGATTTTCCGGATTGGATTTCCCAGAAATCGTCATGTTTGATTTCCGAGCCAGTTGCGGGTACCGGGCCTAAGCCCCGGGCTTTTTTTCATCGCAGGTGCAACTCTTCCGACGCCCTGGATCCATGACATATGGCAGGTTGGATCATAATGATTTGGGTTTGTCTGAGAATTTAGGGGAAAACCATGGGAAACCCTTAAATCCTCTAGTTTATGATGGCAATCTTCCCTATGAAATAGCAATTGAACATGGGTATCCCCCATTTTCAGACAGATCCATTTGGATACTTGGAGCATATAGTTTGAATGCATAAATCATTTCACTAAGCGAACTGGGTGAAGCATGGTTTCGCAGGGTTTCGATGGAGATGATATCAGATAGACATTCTTTTGAGGAGCACTGGAGGAAGGATATTTCAGTGTATCCGTGGTAGCTCGGCCTTTAAATTAAGACTCAGAGGATGAACCATCTTCCAAACCCATTTGGGTTTATTTAAAAATTGGGGATGGATGGGCCCCGAAAACAGCAATTTTTGCATATTAATATTATGATATAGCTTAATGGATAACCTGGTTTATAAACCATGGGATTTTCAGAGAGTGTAGCAGTGCCTTACCAGTTGCTCACCCACACCCCCAGTTCGCGCACCAGTTCGAGCTCCAGCAATTTGACGCATTGCGGGCAAGGCGGGCAAGCATTAGTTTTCCAACACGTTGATGGACACTTATCTGAGCCATTAGAAATACCCCTCTTGATTGGTGATTTTGAGTCTTGGGGAGTCCGCACTAACCCATAATGGGAATATTCAACCAACCAACACTGGACTGGGGCATTTTTTAAACGCCGGCATCAGACTTCAGCAGGAAGCGACAGCGGGGGATATATCTTCTGCGAGAGCTTCCAGTGCAACCTGGCTGCGATGGTTGAAACCTGGGGGACTTGCTCTTTAAGCTGTTGGATCTTGGGACAAGAGCGCACATACCCTCTGGTAAACGTTTACATAACTATGGAAAATGGTACCATTTGCAACGGCTACATCGACCAATATCGACTATAACTTATGGCATTTTATGGTCGACAGGGCACGTTTCAAATCCAGTGAATCCAGTGAATCCAGTGGTTTAATCCTCATCTTTTCCATGAAAACATGACGGCCACTGAGACTGCTTTGAGGTTCGGATCCAGTGAATGATCTTCGTCTGGTGAGGGAGGACCGGTGGAACACAGTGCTTGGTGCCAGAATAGGTTGGAGAATCCACAAGGAAAAGCTATGTGATTTCGATGGTAAAACCCTCAGTTGCTGCTCGATTTCTTTTCGAGATCGTTTGTCAACTATAGAAGTGGTCATCCAAAAATTCAGCTATGCCAGAGGTTTCATAGTTCTGTATATGGAACACTGCTGAGTGAAGATTGTACCAATAGTCAAGTTGCTTCACCTAGCGGCCAATGCTGAGCCCCCAAAGACGTTGCAGGATGCCGTGGTCGCACTGAAGACGGTGAAGAGCCGGCAGCCGGTAGGCGGGCTTTTTGGCCTGGTGGTGATGTTTCACCACATTTTTTGGAGGGGGGTGCATGTGTACATACAGTATAATACTGTATATATATATATATAACTATATATATACATATATATATATACATAGATAGTATATTTATAATACAACAAATATCTATCTCTCTCTCTCTGATATATATATATAAATACTATAGATATATTGTATGACATAATATGTAATATATATATATACATACATATTGTACATGTATATACGTCCATACGTATAGACATGGTCCCAGTGCAGGTCTGGAAGTGATCCACTGGGACCGTCCAGACATTCGCTCGTCCATTGTGGGTGGCTCTGCAGAATGTGGAGGTCCTCTACCGATGCGTCGATGTGTCCACTGGAAGAACACCACGTGGTCAGCCGAACTATGGGATGATTGTGAAGGTCACACCTTACCAGTGGTTAATCCAGTGGTGATGTAAGGCATTGTAAGGCTGTTTTGTTGTGCGAGGGTAGTCGATTTGCGGTTTCTGGGATTTGCTGGTCTCGCTGCGGAGGCAAATTCCTCCATGCTCTGGATTGCTTTGATGGTTGCTGCTCACTGAGCAATCTTGTTTGCACTGCAGAGCATCCAGTGACAAGGACCGAGTGGGCTGGTGTTTAAACAGAAGGAATATTTGCTAGTCAAGCGCACCATGATTCGCATGTTCACGCATTGTTCAGTATTTCCTGTACAAGTCTGCATAGCTGGTCTTTTCTTTGCATGCTTCACACTAATCAGTTGGTTGGTAGTTTCTTTCCATAGTTTCATTCCTATCTGAGACGGTTTCCGAATTTCCTCTGACCCATGTAAATATGGTTAGAAAATGTTAGAAACAGCATCATCATCCCATCTTTCCATAGTTTTGGGTACCCAAAGACTCAATGAACCATCACCCATTGGGCCCATTGGGCCCATTGGGACCAGCAATCCCAGCCGCACCGCAGCTGCTTCTCTGCAATGCTCTTTGATCTTCGACGGTCCATGCCGTGCGTGATGGATGTGTCGGGGCACCTTCGCAGGGGACATCTAGGTTTGGTACCTGAAGATGGGGGATGGACCCCGCAAAAAATGGCTGTACTGGTGGGAAACATATTAAATATGAACCATTGGTTTTTACGGGTCGATACTGATGATACTGGATTCACTGTGGATACTCTTCAGCGCGTCTGCAAAAGTCTGCTGGCTTGATGCTAAATGCCTTATCTTTGTCTCAGTAAGATGCCTCTTGTTTGCTTCATCTTATTGATTGAACGCTAGGACGATGAGGGAGATACTAAGCCGTTACTATGCTTTACTAAGCGAACAATATCAGATTTGATTGTCCGAACAATAGCAGTCTCGCCACTCGTGTCTTAGGCCAGTGACCGAGACAGATTTGGGTCAGAGCCCTAGTTTGTGGCGACAACTGCATTGATTGTCACTGGCCGAAGGCAACCAGCTATGTTTCAAGTTAATCTATAATCTATATGGGTATGGATCAATACCTATTAATACCATTTTTAGGGGGATTAACATCCATTTACCAGCTATTTTGATGTTCACCAGGGGTACAAGGTTTTGACATACTGCCATATGTTAATCTGCTTTTCACAACACGAAGACATCTTCGGAAGCAAGAGTTCGAAATCCCTTTCCTCCCAACATCCGTGGCTAGTTCCTTGGAACCGCACACTTTTCTGGACACCAGGAATCATCCGAAGCCTCAACTGATCAGATAAAAGGATTTGTGATTTGTCCAAGAATGGGGTATGTACAAGCAATCACTGGCCATGAATGAAGAAATGGGCAAAACTGAGAAAACGATGTCTTTTCTCTCCCATAGGATTTGGGGGGCATAGCCCTACCCAAATCAATAGCTGCCACCGAGGCACCTTGTTGTGGCCATTACGCACTGGCCGTTTCCCTCAGGCTTCGTCGGCGACCTTAGTGGGGGTCGAGGTTTTCCCCAGCGCCTCCTGACAGGTCTATGCGAATCTGCTGCGGGAACATGGAACTGGAACGGGCGAGATCCGCATGGTGGGGCCGGGGTGCAATGTCGGAAGGGGTTAGTAAGATTTTGACATGATACAATATATATATATATACATATATATATATATATGTCAAACATGTTTAGTATTTTGACATTCGACGAATGTCAACTTTTTCCAGCATGGGATCAATGGGATCACGTGATGGTGGATGACCATCTAGCCATACAGGGATGGGTCATGCCATCTATGGGACCTATCTGGACCATCGCTGGATGAGCATCCAGCTATCACCAATGCAAAAAATAGTGATGAAAGGTCGGAAGGACTTCACCAACTGATCCACACTAAGACTTGCTTGAAGGGAACATTTGCAGGAGATTTTGCTTTCAATCTTGATTTTTCTTGAGTTTTCCCTTGTGGTGTTTCGATCATCCAGAAATATTTATGCATATGCAAGCTGCGCCGAAGTGGGCAGGTGGATTTCAGATATCCATCCTTGAAGCTGTCTGTGCATTGCCGATTGCTGGAAGCTGAGATCATGACATATGCATACCTGGTTGGTGGTTTGGAATATGAATTTTATTTTTCCATATATTGGGAATAATCATCCCAATTGACTAATATTTTTCAGAGGGGTTGAAACCGCCAGCCAGATACATATGCCAACTACTTGTAGTGGTTGATGGTTTTGAACTGTAGCAAGTGGAAGGGGGATCACGACCCCACATTCATCACACATATTTCTATAATCTTTTATGCGGCTTATATGCACCCCACATGGTGCTGGAATAAACGTTGACAGAGCATAAGGCGCACATAGACATGGTCTTGTATAAGAGCCCCCAATCAAAATCAGTATGCTACACAATCACGAGAAAAATGAGCCAAAATGGATCAAAATGGCCAAAACATCAAGAAGAGTGACAATTGACGTGGCAATCGTATGACAACCGTCACTATCCACTGTTCCTGGCGCCTTGGAGGCCGAACCCAGTGGAGGATTTCCGATGTTTGGACGGCAGCATCTATGCGGTCTGTGCCGACAGAGGCCGTGGGTAAACGTTAACAAAAAACTATGGAAAGATCCACCATTTTTAATGGGAAAATCCACTATTTCTATGGCCATTTTCAATAGCTATGTAACAAATTACCAGAGGGTACCAGGTAGTTCAACTATAGTTCAACCAGGTCAGCTGTGCAAGTTCTGAATGTATCGGATCCTGGCATTTGGCCAGATGCTGAAGTATCTCGCCTGCGACTTCACAGGAGGGGGCTATGATTGCTGGTGATTGCTGGTGCCATAGTGCCATGTGGTGATCCCACAGTTTCAACTATCCCTTCCGCCCTTCTGCCTGTGCAGGTTCAATCCTGAAGTTGGTATGACCGAGTTGGATCCTTGCGGGCTGATTGATCAGCTTGGTGTTTGTGTCGAAAGGCAACCATAGGAATCCATACTGCCATACTGGCCATACTGGTTCCTTTCGACCCAGTAAATGCAGGTTCAATTCAAGACAAAAGTGATTATAGATCAATCAGTATATTTTTTGAAGCCTCAAACATGTCTTCAAAAAATGCTGCCATCGATCATAGGATTCTACAGGGAGTTGATCACCAAAAGTTTGATAAGAGTTAGATGAAAGTTCGATTTGAGTGGATTTTTACCACTAATTCTCTCAGTATCGACATCTTTTGGACCACCCTTACCCCCTCAGGTGCCTCTGCACAGTCGTGGAGGCACATGATGCTCGTGGTCGAACGTTTCGGGAGGACGAGTCTGATGACTTCGGCGACGACCAAAAGGGATCGGAATATAAATAGCCACTATGGTTCTAATCAACAAACACGTGGATTTACCCTGCAAAACAGGGGTTTAACCATGAAACATAGGGGTTTAACCCATGCACAATAGATTTGGATCTCACAAAATGCCAGATTTTTTTTACCCCACATCATGGCCATTTAAATACTTTTTATGGGGAAGAAAACCATGGACAAAAATCCAGGTTTGAAACCAGTGGATGGGATAGGGTTCCAAATTACCCCATAGCTATTTTGAGATTTGGCGAAGCACCGGATTTGGCGAAGCATTTTGGGAGAATCAAGCCATCAGAACATGGGGAATGACACGGCCTAAAACAAACGTCGCCAAGGACAAGAATCGCCATGGAGTGAACGTGTAGTAACAGATTTGGTTCGATGATTTAGCTGTTACCCTCTGGTAAACTAACATAGCTATGGAAAATCACCGTCTTTAATAGGTACATCAACTATAAATGGGCCATTTTCAATAGCTATGTTAAATTACCAGAGGGTAAACTTCACCATTTTCCGCCACCAACGGCGTTGGTTCGGTGATGCCAGGACTTGAAGGTCTTTGCCATGAGTCCCCAGGGCTTCGCCCTTGCATATGGCAGCTGGGCAGCACCTGCCGCCTGAATCTGCAAATGACTGGGTGATGTATTAATAATTTAATATGCATTTGTACAGTATGTATGAATATGTATGAATATGTATGAATATGTATGAATATGTATGAATATGTATGAATATGTATGAATATGTATGAATATGTATGAATATGTATGAATATGTATGAATATTAACCAAATGGAATACATACTGTACATATACATATTAATACATACTAATCACCCATGAATGGGTCATTTCACCAGAGCTGAGCGGCATGAAATCGTGGGGAGCCTGGAACATCCTGGTACCTGTTTGCTGAGCAGGTCATGAGTTTACGCTTGGACATGTTGCAAGACCACAGCGTTGGATGGTGCAATGATCATGTGCCGGACTTACCCGTTCTTAGTCAAGCTACCGTGAGGTAGCTGAGGTTGCTGTGGACCCACAGTTGCCACTTGTAGACCGTCAAAAGGATGTTGAATCTTGGTTTCCAAAAATGGGGTACCCAAAAAATGGAGGGTTCATAATGGAGCATCCGATTCAAATGGATGATTTACGGGTACCCCCATTTTAGGAAACCATTGGTCGTGACATCACAAACGATTCAACTCTTGCCACCAGTCGTCACCTGCACCTGGAATACCAGCCCTGTGTGGACAATTTGAAGTCTGCCTCTCAGTCGTTGTCCCATGTTTTTCGAACTTCAACGCAGACAAATAGAATTACCACTTTCATCCAATTCCACAGGGTGGACCCAAAGAAGATTTGCGAATTTTGAGACATCCAACTCTCAAACTTTGACCCTGTACCGAGCCTGACCGTCACCGTGACGACGTGACGCCCTGATTTTCTTGAGAATCCACACAGGTCAGCGGTGATTTCTCCGCCTTAATGCGCAGGTCGGGGCCGGTTGAGATTTGATGCAGGGGGACAGATGGACAGATTTTACCAAACACTTGGATCGCGGACGGCAGGTTTGCTTGAACACCGAGCGACACCTGAGTGCAAACAATTGTTGCAAAGTAGTTCAAATAGGTGTGTCTCGTTTTCGATCAAAATCCGCAAATTATTTAGTACACACACACACACTGACACACATTTTTTCAGAGATCAACAGGTGGGGCACCATCAAGGGATCTAGGGATCTCAAAATCCAACATAATGTGGCAACCCCAATAATAAACCATCCCCAAAATCACAATTGTTTAGGGGTGCTCTAAACTATCCCCAAATGGTAGGTTGATGGCATTGGGCTTCCCACAGAATTCTTGTTGTGCACAGCACCCACCACTGCTGCGGATTTTGTTCTTCAAGACGCAGAGAGTCAATTCCAGCTGCGTGCTTCGGTCACGAGCGGTCACGAGATATTAAGCGTGTCATTTGAATAAAATGTGTGGGGATTGGTCAAGCTACCCATGGGACCCGGTTTTTTTGGGATAATACAGATGATTGGCATTGATTTGCAATATGTATATGGTACCCCCCCTTCAAAAGCGATAAAATAGTTTGTGTCTTGAAACTATCACATGGTTGGGTCCAAGGGGGTTGTCCTCGTAGGGCAAGGGGGGTACATATACTTATAACAATGTTTAATATCCTCGTGGGGCAATATCCCACTACAAGGACTTAATGACTCTGACAAAGGCAGGTACGGGAAGGTACTAGTACATGACTGGAGGTACTAGTGCCTTAGTACCTACATGTCTTTGTAACATCTACTGGGGTTCCAAGACAATGACGCGCTCCCATGGCCAAGGTTTGGGTCGGCAGTATTCACTGCTAGACGTCTAAGACAATGAAATGCCCCCATTGCCAAGGCTTGGGCCGGCAGCCTCAAGGCACTTCCCTAGCAAAGTACCTGCAATTTCAGTCTGCTGTTTGCTCTTGTGGGCAACAAATGTTCTTCACTAACAAAGCACATTTTGAGTGACATCTTGTTCTGTGTCTCAACGTCCTTGGTTCAATCTGTCTCACTTTCGGTCGCCTCAAGCCACAGCCGCTCATTCGTTCTGTTCTGCCTCACCTTCATCAACTCATGGCTACCTTCTTTGTGGCTGGAAAAGTTCAAGTCAATGGACGCGGTGCGACGTTGAGGCGGAAAATCCAGCCTATGCTCCTCCTCAAAAGCGGGATCGAAGGAGATTGGACTCCAAGTGCTCAAAGGCGCCCGGAGGCTCCCTGGCCAAACCCATCGCGTCCCAGGCCCACCGCCAGCGATTCCTTCTGATATCCTCTGATGATGACTACCCTGTGCCGAACCCCCCGTTGCTCCCCTCGCCAGAGATCTCTACTGATGAGGAGGCCATAGTACTTCCGCTGCCGGCCAAGTGCCAGCGCTGCTGTGAGCAAGAAGAAGAGGTTTGGTCTTTGGCTGAATGAGACCCTCTCGGATCTGTCGGACAAAACTGAACAGGAGAACACCCACAAGGATGGGGTGACGCTTCACAACATGACTGCAATGTTCGGAGTGTGCACGCATCTTGTCTTGTTATTAGTTGTGTCAGTTTTGCAACTTCTTGACAAGCTCACAGCACTCTTCAAAGCCCGCAGCAGTCTAGTCTTGCTACTCCGCTTGCCGCTCTGAACATATTTGATCTCTTTGCTTTAGCTCACGCAGTGCGTCATAACTATGCAATCCATCCATTTATCAAGATTTAAGCTATTTTATGGTTATTGGTAGGGGGTAGCGTATGTATATATATATATATATGTGTGTGTATCAGTGTATACATATATATATATATGTATATATATATGTATTTATATATATATTTGTTTGGATAATGCCAGTGGTTCCCCATATACTATAATATTGTTTGGATAACTCCGTGATCTTCCATATTTGCTTGTCTAATACATGGGATGTTTATATGTAGGGAGGGATGAATGTCCACAACTACAAGGTATTTTGGTATTAACAGCACGGTACTAGAGTAGTCATGTGTGGAAGGGTGACAGCAGGAAAGTCTTGAAACTGCTGAAGCGGCTGAAGCATGAAAAAAACACATCCGTCTTCGAGGGAAGTTGTAGCGACATATTGCCATGACTCCGTGACTATATCATCCGATGTTTGGGCTCAAGTACAGCGAAGCTAATGGCAAATCTTCAAGGCATGGATTTCAGATTGAGTAGAGCAGCATCACAGAGAGCTGAGAAGAGGTGATACACGTGTCGCAACTGCAGGTGTCTCTGGCAATGGGGCAGGGACTGGTGATTGGCCTCAGATATTGACTCACAATGTCCATTGGAACTCCTCAAAAATGCCAAAGACGCATGTAAAATGTTTGACAAGGACTAGATGAGCGATTTTAGGGAATCCGAATAGGTCAGTAAACCATGTGAGCAGTGTTCAGAGCCCTTGTTGGTTGATGATCATAGGGGGCTATACAACCCTTCATCTATTGGCAAGGGGATTACATACCATAATCCAACATGGGAGTCCCCTTTTTGACCAGGATGATGGAATTACAATTTCGATCAATTTCGGGTTTTGAACACAGCAGGCTACGGCTAGGCTTCTATTTTGGCTCACATCCCTCGCTGTCTCTAAGTCTGGAGCCAAAAATAAGATCGCCGGCGCCCTCGGCGGCAAGGGTTTGGATCTCAGAGGCGGTTGAAGAATTTCTTTCGAGAAATCGACTTCCAGATTGGTGAATAGTGAAGGATGATATATGTACATGTGATATGATATTTATGGATGTGAATAGTTATATATATATATGATGTATGTATATATGTATATATGCATATATGTATATATGTGTATATGTAAATATGTATATGTATATATATATGTATATGTATATATATATATATATATATATGTATGTATATATATATATATATGTATATATCCATATATGTGTATATTTATATGTATATATATGTGTATATACGTGTATAT
>Ga0126342_10001928_pt1 | contig 30987 bp, 25 predicted proteins | sample Cyp1metagenome_FD_92528 | JGI IMG/M metagenome (GOLD analysis project Ga0126342, IMG submission 92528) | Coral microbial communities from Lord Howe Island, Old Settlement Bay, Australia - Cyphastrea 1 metagenome | ecosystem: Host-associated > Invertebrates > Cnidaria > Coral ...
AGCTGCCAAAGACTTAAAAAAGTGATAAGCCTTAATTAGGGCTAATCACTTTTTTGGGCGCGAAAAACATCCAAAAAAGTGATTAGCCCTAATTAGGGTTTATCACTTTTTGGTGCCTTGCTAAATCCTTATTCTGAGGTCAGAATAAGCCTCTTTGTTTTTACAACAAACATTCACCCCAGAATAAGCACTGAACAAACATAAATCCGAGGAACTTGGATTTTCAGAATAAGCTATTATTTTGAGGGGGGTGGTGTCAGGGGGGGTAGTGTAACTTTTCATGATTATTAGGGGGAAGCCTCGAACCCTAATATTAAATACCCCCTAATACTAAAAACTCTTCCAGGTGTTTATCCTTAGAGGCGGGAGACCGTGGAGTATTAGGGGGAAGGGATTGTATTCATAACTGGGTTGGTATGAGGGGAAGCCACTTATGCCACAGAAAACTACAACTGTTTAATTCGAATGCAGGTTGTGTGCACCTCCACGGTGCCAGTGGCGTTCCCCTTGGGTCATGCTACTCCCAATGTCGGCCATGTGCTCAACATCTCCAGGACACCGCAAACATTTTGATCTAGCTGGTCAGCTTGCATCTCATTAACAATGAGACGAACAAATACTAAAAATATCAAATCCAATTGGTTGGCTACATTGACTCAAGATTTATATCGGAAAACAATTTTAAACAAATTCCCCCCACAAATATGTATATCTATCTATCTATCTATCTATCTGTCTATCTATCTATCTATCTATATCTATATCTATATCTATATCTATATATATATATATATTTCGGCCATTCATACATCAGTTATATCCCCATGATTATTTCCATATATCTGGGTAAATTATAATATTTCACTCACCTGAATCTTAACGCCATTGGGGATGAATTCCCTTATTGAACCATGATTCCAGGCTTCAGTCACTTCAGTCGCAGTGAGGTCGTTTTCTCATTTACCCTAGTATATGTTCAGTATATAATACCCTCTGGTAAATTAACATAGACCCTGGCAGTTGTCGGGGTTGGAAGATTAGTTTCCATTAAACCTAGGCTATTGTCAGGGTCTATGTTGATTTACCAGAGGGTAATATGCATATAATATCCATATATGTGTTTTTCCAGGGTAAATGAAAAAAAATCAGGGTAAATAAAACCTATAATGGGATGATTATATGTTTTTCCATTTATGTCCCATCCATTCCATGTCTTTGTCTTCAGCATCTCCAAGCGGCGCCGAGTTCGACGGCCCGGAGGGCGGCACCATCAATGGCCCGGTGGAGATGATCTCCTTGGAGCCAGAGGTGAAGCTGACCTCGACGCGTCGCCCAGTTGGGATAGGCTTTCAACATGTTGAAACATGTTGAAAGCCTATAATCAATGGATTGGTTTAAGGGAAAATTTACAGGAAAGCCCCATATTTAATGGGAAAATCCATGGTTTCCTGTAGATTTTCCCTTAAACCAATCCATTGATATAAATATTATTAAATGGGATGTTTATCAATTATATATATATACCAGTTATATGGCATATATTGTTGTCAATAATGGTTAGTAATGGTTGATAATGGTTAATGAATATGTATACTGGTTGCTGGTATACCTACCCCTCTGAAAAATATGAAAGTCAGTTGGGATGATTCTTCCCAATATATGGAAAAATAACACATGTTCTAAACCACGTTTACCAGCTAAACCCTATAGATAATGGGATGGTAACTGTTGGTAACTATGAATGAAACACTGTCAATAATGCGATGATAATGGGATAAAGTTTCTACCAGCTGGTATAGGTATATCTGGTAACTCTATTCATATCTATCCATATGCCAAACGATAGAGTATAGTGGTATCAATGATCAATATATCTAACGATATAGGGATAGATATATGTAACCGGCATACAGGTATACTCATATAAATTAATGTCTGGTATCCTATTCGTGGTAATATCTGGTATACTAATATTGGTTTATTGTCTAAAAATATCATGAGATATTGGTATAGCAAATAATCTACCTCGCAAAAATATTACCTGGATAAATAGATATGAAGGTTATATACACTATAGTGTCAATGCATAACTAGTGATGGAATATAGTGTTGTATCAATGAGGTAGGTGTTAGCGATATAATTAGAATATTATATAAGTTATATACCTAGATAACTAGTGGTTCTATAATTATGCCAATATGATCTATAAATTCTCTCTTTCTAAATATATATATATATATGTGATCAATAATATATACACACACATATATATATATATATTATTGTTTTATATGGTTATGTATTATCAGAGAGACACTTGAGGTAGGGGTTTAACTAGTGGTTATTAAAAACAAAATCTCTCTCTCTCTCCATCAATAGTGGGTACATTTTTTTTGTGGTTTATCCAGCCAAAAGAATGGCAGAACATATCTGACTGATAAGACAGAAAGAAAGCAACAGTTACTTTTTAAATAGGCCGTATTATAAAGCGGGTCGGATAGTGGGATACTTCACCAACAATTCCAGAATATTAACAATTATGCACAGATCCGGGCGTTTGCCCGGATCCTATGTTTTTTCGGGTAAAACGACCCGAGTTTTCAACAGACCCCACGAAGTCGTGGAATGGTTCTTGACGTAAATTTCTGGTTCTCCCGGATCCTAGATTTTCTCGCAGAATGCGGCCCTCGTGGTGCACTTGCATTTTGGATTAGATAGTATATAATCATTGTAAGACCTTGATACTTATTGTTTGAGGGGTGGCGTGGCGGATATATATTCTTCTGCAATGATGTAATATGATGGAAAAAAAATTAGCATAATATATATCCAATATAAGACCTTTGTACGTATTGTTGAGGAGGTGGCAATTATATCTATCCTTCTGTAATGATGTAGTATGACGGAAGAACATATAACATAAGATGATTCAATATAGGTACATTGTGGGAACAATGCAACATCATGGAACCAATGGTAAAATAATGGAAAATGGAGGGAATCCCTGTGGATTTGGATGAGAGAACTGTTAAAATCGTGGCAAAAAATAGGAGATTATGTAAGCATGGGCGAACGTCTGGTTCTGCGGGAATAATTAGTTCTGATATACATATAAAATATACAACAAACAAAAAAAACGTAGTTCACCAGCAAAACTTGGAGGATTTTCTAGGTGTCCCTCCCATTCGATAGGAAATAAGTTTGTTTAAGTAGCCGACCTCTGGGTTCCATGATCTCATACCTTTGGATATGATGCAAAACGGACCCAACAATATCCGACATGACTAAAGAGCCTCACAACACAATTATACATGATAAGCATTCAACTGAAGCCAAATGTTTCGCGTGTTCAACCAATGTCCCTAGCTATGAATGTTTCTCAAAGGACCAAGCCACACCTATTGCCAAGATTTCCCACCGAGGCTTGCACTGGTTGATCTGAACCTGATTGTGATGCCACTGTGGTGGTTTGTTCAGGTGCTTCAACTGGATAGGCAAAAATCATGGACCCTGGAGATTGGAGAGTTGGATATTCAAAATTCAACAATCATTTTGGCACATGTTCAGTGATATTGGGGATCCAATCACAAGCTTCACATGATGGCCCAATCCAGGTGGAAGAGTCAGTCCTCCAGGAGCTGGGGATTTCATGCTTGATTTCTTTTTTCTAAAGTTCAGAAAGATGGGGCCCCCAAGATAGCGTTCAGTTGTCTTATAAGTGGCTGAATTCTATGGTTTATGGTAGATATAGCGAACTAGAATTCATGGGGGTTTTGTCATGGTTAACCAACAAACATAACTGCGGGGCCCCATCCTGCAGGCATTCGTTTGGCCCAGTGTTCCAACTGGGATTCCAAGCTGACACCTCTCTTGCCTTCCTCCATGTGGAGATCCTTTTCGTGCACCTGGCGTCAACGATCTGCGACTGCTTAAATATAAATATATATAAATACAATATAAGCATACCTGGTTGGTGGTTTCAATCCCTCTGAAAAATATTAGTCAGTTGGGATTAATATTCCCAACGTATTCCAAAATATGTTCCAAACCACCAACCAGATACCAATACCCACTCAGTTTTGGAATATGTGGGGTTTTGAGTAATTATGTTGTATGTTGGAATTTGTGTTGGAATATCTTGGAGCACTGTATAATGTAAACTTTAAAACAACCCATAATTAGTTCTGCTATGTTCTACTTATACGTGCCCATAATCTTGGAAATAAAACACATGAACATATGTTTTCCACAAAGCTGACATGGTATGACATGGTGATATTTTCTTCAGCAGCCCATTTTGCTGAGCCACCACCGGCTTGCCGTCTGGCTGATTTCCTAGGCATTGTTGGGATAAAACAAATGCTGCATGACAGTTCCCAAAATCAAATGTCAACCTTTTTTTCGGAATGTCTGGTTTCGTTCCACTTTTTAAACCATCACAACATGATAGAATCTGATTTCACTGATAGAAGTATCAGCAAAATACATTGTCTGGCTGAAGCAATCCTATTATGATTGGGAGTCATTTCTTCCAACAACAATTCCAACAAATGGCCCAACCAACAAATGGCCCAACAAGCCCTGAGAACTTTCCTGCACCTTGTCACATAAGGCTTCCTTGTAACGTTTCATGTGCTTCAGCCTCAGCTGCCGAGACAAAAGAAATCAACACAAGATTCAAAGATGAAACACATAGGTATGGTTCAAAATTGTGGGTGCCAATTCACCGTGTTTCTCATATATTTAGCATTGTATGGAATTCAGTATGGAATTCATATGAATCATTGAGCACAAGTGAAACGTGGAGTTTCACAAATCATCAAGGAAAAACCATCCTTCAGAGGGGAAAAAAACCTTGATGCAAGATGCCTGTGGGGAAATCAGGGCCCAAACAACCTCGCTACACATGAGAAGCATGACATTACAGAGAGCCACTGCAGTATTTGCTGAGGAGCCAAATCCGAACGCCCCTCATGAGTCATTAGTAGAACAAAACGCAAAGAGCACGATGTACAGTCACATCATTAAGCTGGTTGCTGGTTGACCTACCCCTCTGAAAAATGATGGAGTTCGCCAATGGGAAGGATGACATCCCATATATATATATATATATATTATGGAAAATAAAGGCCATGTTTGAAACCACCAACCAGATATAGTATCACCATTATTAACAAATATCAACCATAATCAGTAAATTAACCATTATGTTTGGGTTAATTTAACATGATTCAAACCACTATTACCATTAAAACACCCCAGTGATAACATCATTAAGCCATTTCTGTTTGGTGACCGGGAGCTTTGACCACCCAAACAACAACTTATGGAGCTTTCCAGCACGGTGCCCCTAACAGTTCGCTAGGCTGCTTGAGAAAAAAAGCAGCGCAAAGCTGCCGGATTTATGCATATATATATATAAATATTATATATATATAATTTATATAGAATATAATAATATATATATAAGATATAATCTACAGCGAAACGGGGTGATAAACCAATTTATAACTGGTGGGTGGCAAAAAATCATGGCGCCAAGTGGTTTACCAACAGCGGTTATCACGGTTATCTGCTGGGCACATGTTCTTTTCGGTCACCTGCCGGGGAGGTGGTCCGACTACCGAAGAAGAACTGGTATCCCGCTATTGGGTAATCAGTCCGATGAATTATTAATAATTAATGGGTATATGGGTATATCCCCATGATAATCATGATATTGAATATATAAATTATGATAAATTATGTATATATCATAGTATATCCCAGCATATCCCCATTACATCTCCAACTGTTAAACCAAATGATTCCGAAGTGACCTGTCACTTGAGCCGCCGGCCCGCTCTCAGAAGTCGACCGGAGGATGGGTCGATCCTCTGTCAGTTGGGCCTCGGAGGTCTGATGTTGGCATTGCTTTTTGGGGGTTCTTTAAAGCACCCAAAAAAATGGAACATGTATGAACATGTGATTTTTTGTTCACCATTTTATTTCTGGAAGATCTGGAAGATTCTGACGTTTCTATCTCTTTCGGGCTTGCTATAGGTCCATGCAAGCGGGAAGTCTTCAACAATCAATGAAGGATTTGATCAACCAATACGTACGGGTTCAACAAATTCCCTGAACTCCTTGAGGGGAGATGTGCGGGGTTCAACCCATCAATGGGAACTGGGCGCTTCAAAACGGTCATGATCCATCGAAGATGGGATTGAGGGCTCCGATCAAATCAGTGTCACAGTCACTCTTGTGAGCTCTATCTTGAATTTCAATTGGCAAAACATGGCAAAACACATTAAAAACATGTATTATGTATAATTAAATATACATACATATATTTATATATATATATATACATCATCCTCACTGCTATCATGACTTCATCCTTTTCGCACGGCCTTCAGCTCCAGCCCCATTAAGAGCTCACCCTCCCAGCCGGCGGCAGCCGGTCGTCCCGAAATTTCTTTTGCTCCGCGGCGACCGCTCTGAGCACGAAACAGGCCTGAAGGTGCCACTCTTTATGCGAACTCTCCTCAGTTAAGCGGCACTTCGGAAGGCAACGCTAACGAGACCCCGCTGAGCAAAATATGTAGCCCATATTTTTCCATATAATATTTTTCCTGTCACCACATTTTACAATGCTTCGTTGATGTTCTTTGGCACCCTGGTCATGCGCAGAACTGCTTGGTAATTCAACCCCACTGGAACATGTGCTTTGACACTCCTATAGGACAGAAATGGACAGAACAACACCAAATAAACATAAATCTCCTATATAACCAAACTAAGCAACAATGCAGCAAACTCAATGGGAAACCAGCCTCAACAGGACCACAAAAGGATTGTTTGTGATGGCTTTAGGTTCATCCCCGAATGTAATTAGTTCTTTGTGACATTGGGATGACTTCAAACCCCAAATAGTCCCAGGACCTGACATAACATGACATAATCATCCCCAGTCAAATTAAGGTTTGGCATGGTTTAGCCATTCCAATCCATTCTCAGCCAGTTTTTTCTATATTCTTTGAAGGCGTTGTTCCACCGTCGCCAATCGCAAACGTGGCCCAAGAATCAAATGAAGCGGAACCGGAACTGCTGCGAAAGGCATAGCCTTCCTGGGCGAAGGCGCTGGGCGAAGGTTGAAGATTTCGATGAGTTTTTTGTTGCCCAAGTGGTGGTTTAACCGTTTAACCCAACGAAATGGTGGTTTAAACGTTTAACTTCACCAAATGCTGGTTTAAACAAGCAAAATGATGGTTTAACCCAACAAAATGGTGATTTAACTGGCAATGAATGCCAGTCTCAGTCACTCCTTTTGTTCCCTTTCGCGTATCGCGTATGTCTTGGGTGAAGACGGACACGCAGAATAATTCCGGAGCGGCTATTGACAGGCCACCCTCCAGCAATGAGCTTCCCATAGCTTCCCATTGCCATCTTTGACTAATGGAGGGGGGTGACTTCATACAAAATTAACTGAGTTCAACCTTGCCGGCGGGCCAATATATTCAGCGCATTTCCATGGATTCACAGTTCTCAGATGTTTTTAGGCTACTTACTCAACTGGTAATTTGATCCCAGCTTTGGGTAAATTTGAATATTTACAGGAATCTACATGTTTAAAATGTGGCTCTTCAATTTGTTCTTTCCCAATTTTCCTGGCTCAAAATGTCACTTCTTTAACCCATTGGTGAAACAATACCACAGCCCAAGTCTCCTCTGTATAACGCTTGTAGAAGTTGTAGTCCGCATGAACGCCGCTCCGCAGAAAGCCAACTGAAGATGGGATGAAGTTTTCGCTGGGAACTTTGGAGGCAAGTGGACAAATACCCTCTGGTAAATTAACATAGCCATTGAAAATGGCCATAGAAATAGTGGATTTACCCATAAAAAAAAATGTGATTTTCCATAGCTATGTTAGTTTACCAGAGGGTATCTTCAAACACATGGGCAAAACATGGTCAAAACATGGCCAAGATGTGCCAACACGACAATTCAGCTGGGTCCATTCAACGGAGACGAGTATTCAACCAGGGGTACCACCACCCGTTCTTTAGGAAACCAAGGTACACATTGTCACATGTTGCTGTTTCAACTCTTCTAAGCATTCTAAACTTTGCGCATGTAGGATCCGTCCATCATCGTACATAAGAGCACACGTAACATCATGAAATTGTGGAACCTCACCCAGGTTGATTGGTGACACCTCCGATCTTCTTGGTCCGAACACATACTGTACGTGTTTGATGGTCTAAACATGTCCAAACTTGTTCTGAATAATGGTGGTCTTCACATGGTTTACAGCAGGGGGAAATCAACAATAAGTTTTTTTTGTGAACAATAGAGGGGCAATTGTGGTATGCCACTGCTTATCATTGGTTAAAAGAGATGCCGGCAACCCCTCAACGATGTTTGAGGACCAGCCCAACAAACGCCTGTCAAGGCGTCTTCCAACTGGAGACCCATTGCGCCAGCGTCAGCACTCAAAGCGGAAGCGATCAATTCGTGGGCATCCTCAGAAGATCCCAACAGATGAATCACACCAACAGAAATGGTGATTAGTTTTTTTAGCCAGTTGGGGTGAAGGAAAGTGGAAAAAAACACTAATCACCAAATTTCTGGAAAAAGCTTAAAAAAAAAACGAATCACCCCACTAGATGAAAACGAGGTTATTTAACCAGTTGGAGACGTTCATTTAGCGAATTCAAATGAATGGGGATTTTATGGTGCCTAATTGTAAACACTCCACGTGAAGGGTGAAAAGTACTGTAGGTTAAGTGTCGGATTTCGAGGTGATGTTCAGTATGTTAGCAATGCGCCCCCATGTTGGTTGGTTAGATCATGTTAGATCCATATTTTTGGTGGTTCGACCCATAAAATGTCACAATTTTCCCCTAATTGATATCACCATTGCAATGTTTAAACCCCTATGCCCTTAGGTATTGCACAGAAAAACACAAGTTAAAGTTAGAAACCTTGTTAGCTACTATAAATCAGCTACAAGACGAGGCAGCTCGGTATATAACCCCCATGAATACTATAGTTCTATCCCCCCTCAAGCATCGAAATACCAACGGATTCACCAAGTTTTGTACATCATCATCATCAACTTAGCCCCAACTTGGCATACCCTCTCGCGTTATTTAACATAGCCATGGAAAATTGCTCATTTATAGATGGTTTACCTACTAAAAATGGGTGGATTTTCCATGGCTATGTTAAATAACCAGAGGGTAAATGTTTTCAACTTGGTAGTCAACATTTTTGTCTTGTGTCATATCAATGGGAATTCCAGGATCCTAAATTGGAGGTAACTACCATATATAAGGCCTACGTAAGGGAATATCCCTAGAACATATTGCCCTTATATAGTACAGTACCTCCATTGATCATATGTCTTCATCGCTAATCCGCTATAAATCCACCATAAATCATCGCTATCCCCGTTGAAATCCTGCCGAAGACACCTGGCCATAGAGCCGTCGATCCGCCAGGCCGTCGCAACGACCCCACAGTCCCACGATCAGCAGGGTGCCAGGATCGCAGGTGGCCTGGTTCCGGTGTGGGATGAGAAAAATGCCATGAAAAACATGGGAATTTTGTAGATTCTGTGTGAGTTTAGCATGGAAAAATGTGGATTCTGTTGGATGTTACCATGCAAAACTTCAAGAAATAGACTTTCGATTATTTTGTGATATTTCATTAGGGATTTGTTTAGGATGTTCCGATGTTCCATGATTTTACCAAAGGAATGCAAACATAGCTAGTCAAATGGTGACCACAACTGGGTGAGATGTTCCCTTATAATGTTGATATCGGCTTTTAGCCCTGTGGTCACCAGTTGACTAACTCCACGGCCCATCTAAGTATCAGATTTGTTGAAAAAAATGAAAATAACATGGGCCACCCAATATTTTGTTTTGTTTTTTTTAACCATTTGGAAAAAAAACTCAGTGAAAAAAAAAGGACATTTTGGGAGAATGGAGAATAGTTTTGCGAACTTCGACTTTGACTCTTGGTCCAGATTAGATTTCTGAAGCAAAAAGCCAACATTCCAAATGTGGAGAAGTTTCATTCTTTGCTTTGCCCTTTGGGCAGTCAAATCCTCTTCCAGTCTGAAGCCAATTGTTCATATGATGCCATCATTATGTGCCATTTGATACGCGCAAAAATGCGACAATCAGCATGAAAGCAACTTAGAAACTGCTGGAATTGAGATGGTTCCCGGGTTTCATACCCATCAAACAATAAGAATCGACTGCTATCACTGTCAGCACCAGGCGCCTGTGCGTTCTTCAGAAAGTCAAGGATCAACTCGCCGTTGATCTGTCCTGCCTTCTCTGGCTTGAAATCCTGTGGCCAAATATGGGGTGGGTGTAACTCCGCGGGTTACATCCATGAAATTGGGAATGGTGTCATGAGACATGAGAGGGCCAAACAAACAAGGTGTTTTGAAAGCATGGCCGGGTATATATATATATATATATGTCTGTGTGTGTGTAATGTTTTAAAACGTTGAATCATGCAATGGTCTAGAATATACATCAAAACAAATTGAACATATTGGAGAACCAAATCACAGTACATCAAAAGTATTGAAAAGTCATAACCGCCCGCATTCCCCGTGGGTCGTTGCAGTGTTGCCACCTTGTCATCCTTGCAGTCTTGCATGGAGACAGCAGGGAAGTTAAACATCACCATGGAATACTTCGCGCAACTCTCCTGCGGCAGGAGATCCCACACATAAGTGCGCAATTGCACTTTGCACAGGCAAAGTAAGGCCCAAAATATCCAAAATCAAAAGGCTGTGGACTGCATCGACGTGAACTCACAAGTAAAACATAACACTCCCCATACGTTTTAGCTAGACATGAGTGGATAAATCTCTGTTCCCAAAATGGGATCCTCCCCACCCTCCAAGGATGCGCTTGCGCCTCCCGCGCGTCCACTCCAAAACGCACCGTGTGTCCGATCTTCCGCAGGCTGTCCACGCAGACTTCGTGCTCCGAGAAGCGCTCCTTCCTGAGAAAATCGGAGAAATATGCTGCAGGGCGATGTACATATCCCATAGGATCCATGTATGCTATATATGGTAACATTTACCCTCCATATACCCCCAATGTTAGCATATATACCATACATATCCATACATGGATCCTATGGGGTATACTTTAGGAATCTTAAGGATCTAATCCCTTCCTCCGAATGAAGGTTTAGTGTTTGATCATTCGCCCCCCCCGCATGCTCGTCAGCGGTTCTGTTTTCGTGTCTTCTGCACCCGCCAAAAAAGGGATTGAGTTTGGGAGATACAGTTTCCATCAGTTTCCATCAGTTTCCATCAGTTTCCCACAATACAAACCATTGTGTCAAAACACATGATACTTGGGATATCGTCGAGTATTCGAAACGCCCATCGTCCTGGTTGCCAAGCATCCATTGCTCTTCGTCCAACCTGAAGCCGTGTAGTTTCACCAAACCGCAGGTTATCTACGTTGATAGTTTTGGAAATACCAGGTGATACATTGGTAATACCTCATTCTGATAGTCTGGATGGTATTGGATGGTTCTGCTCATCTACATTTTTTTTCGCTTTGCTCACATCCTCTTTCTCATTGTACGACGCATTTTATGAAGCACACTGTGACATAGTCCTAAAGTGTAGAATCCTGGCCGGCTACAACAGATTAGTATGATCATATTATGAAAAAGATAGTGAGAGGCGGAGCGAGAGAAATGTGTTTCCTTTGTAACTCATGATGACTTCAAGTTCTTTTTGGGGGGTTGTCATATGCTGGCATCATCCCCTAGCTTCGCGCACGAACTTCAAGCACTGCAGCCTGCAGCCTTTTTGACCACAGCACGTTGCAGCCAATTCGAAGGAAGCGATTACCGGCCTCAGGTGTCAAAGAGCACAGAGGGAGTCAAAATAGGTCAACATGCCTGGGGTTCAATGGACATGTAACTAATTAATTATGGTACAACATACTTGAATTGCAGATCCATAATGATGTATATATGTGGCGTCTATGTTTCAAGCAATGCCCACCAAACATATGAGCACTAATATGGATCTTTGTACCCCCATGGTAGGTACCGGACCTTTGATTCTAGAAAAAATCAACGATGACAGGCAACTATACAATCTGGGCCACATGACACATATCTATTTCCACAGCACAGCTGAAGGAAACATAATTTTAAAATCCCTTCACTTCTTGGCTGCTTTACACCTTGTATACACGTGGGAGTAATTAGTTTTTCCCGCACCCGGAACATGATGGTGGTACAGAAACTGACCCCCAGGAACATCATTTTCAGACTTGTCAATGGATCATGTCAGCAAAGCTCTGCTTTGGGATCATCCAATCCCCCCGACTCAGCCGAAAAATCAAGGTGCAAGTGGTCCGAGGGATGCCAGCGGTTGGGCAAGGTCTCGTAGGGTTCGCCATGGATCTGCTGGAGCTGCTCTGCAGTCAAGATCCTCGTCGTTGTTTTTTGACAAATGATTTAATGGTTCTAACCACAGGATTCTGAATGATTCTGATTACCATCAGTTGGATTTCCCATAGGATCCATGTAAGGTATATATGCTAACATTTGGGGTATATGGATGGTAAATGTTACCATATATAGCATACATGGATCCTATGGGTTTGGAGCTTCTACAACTATCGTGAAATATCTCCACGCAGTTCACTGGAACTGCACTAACTGCACCCGCAAGTATGTATCTCAAGATTTAAATCTCTAGTTACTTCCAGTCCCCCAAACAAAAACAAAGGATTTCTCAGATTTTCCCAGTTCCAGAGCAATTACCCTCTGGTAAACTAACAGTGATCTGGAACATTGTCCAATATCTATACAGAACATTTTCCGGGATTTACCTATCAAGAATGGTGAGTGTCCACATCAATCTCTTCGTTGACCTTAGGCTAGTCCCGATTTCCGACAGGTTGCTGCTGCACCCCCAGAAGCGTCAAGTTCTTAGGCGTGAAATAGACATAGTCGAAGCGCAGCTCGCAGGGACCCTCCGATGGCTCCGCCATGCCGCGACCTCATTGCGAGTTTGAGACATTGGAAACCCCCAAAAAAAAACGAGGGACCGGGCAAGGGCAGGATGAAACAGGTCCATACAAATTCATGGCGCTGCGTATCCCGAACTTGAAGACTGGTGTGTCCCAACTGACGAGGGTGTGATAGAATCCAGCACAGTGAGCTTCAAAATTAAGCTCGAAAGCGGAGAAAAGGCAGCTTCAGGGTTCAACTGGTACCAGCATCAAGACACCCCCAAATTAAGACGTGATATGTCGCATCATGTTGACATTACCAAACAAAATTGCTAATCAAAACATATCAAAACTTCTGACTGCCTCACTTGCCATAACTTACCCCTTGGAACTTCCCTTGGAATTTCCAATCCCAGCAGGTCCCAGCAGGTCCCAGCAGGTCCCAGCAGGTCCCAGCACCAACGATCGCCCTTGTGGCAACGATCGCCGTAACCAAGTGACCCAACAACTCTCGGAGGTCGTGCTCCACGCCCCAAAACTTTCCCTCCTGGGTCACCCGTCCCGAAAAAAAACAACCGGGGTATCCAGGATCCAGAAAAGAAACATGGTCAATCATAATTTTTGTTCCTCATTTTCTTCCTCATTTTCTCATTGAAACATATTGAAACTGAAATTATTCAAATTGGAGTAGCATCTGGTTATGACTAACAGTTCGCCATGGAAAATCCCAACCAATAAATGGAGGTGTTTCTAGCTGGGAAAATCATCTATTTCGATTAGGGCCATCATTTTCCATGGCTAGCCCTGTTAGTCATAACCAGAGGGTAACATATCTAACATAACCAGCTGATTTAGTCATTTTAGCCATGTTTAAGAACGGTAAACCATCTATTTCTATGGGCCATCTATACCATGGCTATGTTAGTCATAACCAGAGGGTATCACTCCCTTTTTAAGCCCACTCTTTCAACGTCCATTTTTTTTGACCGATTTTGGACGTCCACGTGAACCATATTTTATCAGTGACTCACTAGCAAGGGGGTTGGAGTTCAGGATATATTTCAATACCCATGACGGATCCATGGTGCTGGTATCTATGCTAACATAAAGGGGGTATATGGATGGGATCCATGTTACCATATATAGCATACATGGATCCTATGGGATATATATATATATATATTTCAACCATATTTCGGAGGTATTGATCTGATCTGATTGGGTTTCCAAATGTTGTTGGTTTATCCTCTGATAAGCTAACATAGCTATGGAAAATCACATTTTTCAATGACCATTTTCAATAGCTATCTAAAATTACCAAAGGATATCTGAATGGATCTTCCCTTGGACTCCGGATCAGACCGGAGGAAGCACCAAGTGTCTGCAAGTTCGGCGGCATACAAGGCATGGAACTCCTCACGCGAAAGCTCTTTCCTAGCGCAGCATGCACACCGCAACAGAATGACGGAATAATGACTGAAGCATTCACAAAAACGGCCAGTCTGGACATGCTCTAATCTCTAGACTCTAGATCTGTCATTATCATATCATACACGATACACTCGTGAATGACATATAGACGATTGAACATCTGGGATGCACAATTATCATGCGAGCAATACATGAGCTTCAACATAATATCAAAGTCAAATAGGGAAAACAATTGCCTGAAACATGACAGAGGTGAACCAGGCACGGATATTTCACTCTCTCTGTCTATCTCCGCCTGTTTGAAATACACATTGTTTCACATACTGGCCCCCCCCAAAAGTACTACAGTAATTGAGGAATAGATCTTACTTTGTTTGTTTGTTTTATTGGCGTTTCTATGCATGTATTTACAAATGCTACTGGACACAGTCTCTTCCCATTCTTTCATTATTCATTAACACGATAAGTTCCACAGGAATTGTTTCATAATACGTTCAGGAAAACATGCCTATATCAACATATTTTGTTTATCATCCTTAATTCGTTATGTTTTGTTTTTATACAGTTATGACCCTGACAAACAGGTACGAACATCACATTCTGAGTGTATCTTTCTGCCGGTTGAGGCCAAGTCTCTTTCCCTTCGTCTCAAAGACTTTCTCGACCTGCGCCGCAGATTGAAACTGCGAGGTCTGGTGATGTTGATTCAGCTCCAAGATGTTGACTACGCTAAAGTGATCAACATCACGTAACCTGTCAAATAACAAAACAATGTATCCGTACAGTAATCATCCATCATCTCCAAAAAAACATAGGATGTTGTGATTCATCTTACCATCCGGGGCTGAATCAAAGTGCATTGCCCCCACAACCACCCCTCACTTCAAGAGGCAAAGCGAAACTCGCTGCCACGGCCCAGCTTTCCTCATTTTGGAGGCTGAAAAATCAGAGAAAATGACCATGGAACTCTACTAGAGTTCCATAGGAAAAGTGGGCATATTTGCAGTAACGTTATAGAAATGGACCATGGACCAATGCATTTTCCATAGCTAATCATGACTATATGTTGAAATAGCAGATGGTAATCCTTGCCCCGAATTTGTTCCTTTGATTACTATGAGGGTTGCAAAAAACAATTATCACAGATGAAACGTGAATTCTAAATGATTGCAGAGATGACCATCCCAAAGTCTTACCAATCCTACATGTCTTTTGTTTGGCCAGTTGACGGTTGATCTTGAGAAGGAACTTCTCAACCTCCTCCGCATTCATCACCTGCCCACAGAACTGCGGACTGTCCAATTCGCCCCACTAAGAGTCACTAACCACACTTGGCATCATGCGCCCTGGATTCTGGGGATTTTCTTGGTACCCCTACCCTCTGGTAAACTAACATAACTATGGAAAATCACCATTTTTAATGGGAAAACTCACTATAAATGGCAATTTTCAATAGCTATGTTAAATTACCAGAGGGTATATCCTTTGGCATTCAAACATAGAAATGGGATATTCCATGATATTCCTCAGTTCCGCAGTATGTTCCTATTGACATGTTCATACATGTTCATTGATTTTCCATTGCCACATGATGACCTGATCCCAAGGACCCTCCATGCCCTTCCAATGCCCCGCCTGCTGCGTGGTGCAGCGTTCAAAGGCTAAATCCAACGCGCGTTGCATCTCTGGAGTGAGAGAACCGTCCTCGGTCTCAAGGTGGGGATATTCTGAACCTTGACCCGCAAAGCATTGATGTTGTTACACAAAAATGGACCCAAATTGAATAAAAACACAATGGACATCAAAAAAATATAATAAATTGGGGCGCACATCCATTTTCATGGTGGCAATGAAGATCTAGGAACCCCAAGCCCAGGAGTTCAAATGGTGACACCAAATGCCATGAAAGAAACACATCAAGTGGCTGTCTGAAAGGACCATTAAATCTATGTGTTGATTCCGTTGATGTTACTGAAAGCCTTGAACATAGGGACAAAAGGCTGGACAACAGTGGACAATAGTGGACAACTCGAATCCGACCTCGGACTTTTTTTTTGTTCAAAAACTCAAGGGTGCAACTGTACCTTGGATTCAGATGGGGTTGGCACCTAAAGCAACATCTAGCAGCTTCAACGAAGGGTTCCAACCATTTTGTCGTCAAAACACTTCCACACCAAATTTCTGATTCCCAAAGTGCATGGAAAAAGACAGCTAGATTCAAGGAGCAAATGAAAGGAGAACCCAAGAATCAAAGTCACAGAGAGTTGTGCCAATTCTTGAATAACACCGTGTCATATACCGTAATAATCCGTACCAATTCTGAACTTCTTTCACAGCAAGGGTTGACAGATCAAGCATCGGTCTGCTTCATTTTTTCATCGATCTTCTGCACCAAGATGGTTGCCTGTGGGCTACCAGCGGCTTCTGCGGCATCCTCAGGCCGTGGAAACTGAAGTGGTTGGAGCCCTTGCATCTGGGGAACCAGTACCATCCGGTAAACTGAGATAGATATGGGACAAAACCATAAAAAAAAAAACGCCGTTTGTACATCATTTTCCTTGGGAAAACCCATGGACTTCCACAGCTATGTTTATTTACCGGTGGTCATAAGATGTTTTTCTTCTCAATGTTCATTGCGTGACTCGATATTCAGGTTTATAGTTTTGACATGTTCTGACTCGAAGCAACAAAATTCCCAGAGTCATTCACAGCTTCACGGAGACTTTTTTTTGGGTGCCCCGGGCATTCCCGGGCATATCATCAACACTCTGTGGCCAGTTCCATGTACCAACCCCCCCAATTCTGCCTGAAACGTTGCGAGGTTGTGCTTCCTCACCTTCGAGGTGATTTGTTTCCCTGCGGAAGCCCGGAAGTGACGTCCACCTGGAAATAAAAAACGGGAGTTCCTTCAACCAATTGCATGTAGTGTATCCTTGGTTAACTGATAACTACACTCTTAAATTTCAAGTAGAACAACCATTTATGGTAACAAAATGTCACCTTCTTTGCTGGGCGAAACCCAGCTTGTGTTAGTGGCGAAGTGCTCTGTTTTTAACGAGATAGGCTCCAATAAAACATCATCCACGCGTCGTAGAATTAACAATCATATCACCACTTCAAACCCCACTCACTCACCATCATTCGCCATGTCATTGTCATTTGACCAATGGCAACCATTCCCAGCCTTCCCAATCTCCCCACCCATTGGTTGGTGACGAGTTACCCATCAAGAAAAAACAACAACATAATCAAGCCTTGGCCCTTCCCGTGGCAAACCTTGGAAAGCTGACTAGCTAGTAAATATTTCAGCCTATGGCAAAAGTCCAATATGTTCAATATTCTTAAACTACTCATCGCCCGTTGGCCTCCATTCTTGGGACCTTTCAACCACATATAACCACATTAATCATCATTAAGCCACGTTAAACCATGTTAAACAAGTTAAACCCAATTATTAAACCATGTTAAACCATGTTCAACTCCATGGTTTTTCCCTCAAAAACTAATCCCCCCCCAACCACCAACCCCAGCAGCAACCCACGGCCCCGGCCTTCCTGCGCCCGCTCCGTGGGATCGCCGCTCTCCCGGAACTCCGGCAGCACCTGCCCCTGCGTCAGCAGCTGCCGCACCGCGCTGGAGCCCTGGCTGTTGAAGTCCCCGCAGAACCTGCGACGCGACCGGGGAAACCCGTGGGAATTTGATCCACAATTATCAGAATTAAATATTAGATTTAGATAGAATGATAATAGCAACTTATCAGATATTTATAAGCTCGTTAAGTGCCTAAAGTGAGAATTTCTTCCGTTAGAGGTCTTAGTGATTTTGGGACTTGAATTCGAAGCCAAACATGAGGAGATTGAAGTAACAATCCGGATGATTTGTGCTTCACAAAAAAATGTGGTATTTACGAAACACTACGGGTGATTTGACATCAAAATCACCAGCAATGTTGTATGCATTTTGAAAACACAACCTCGAAGCAGCAAAGTGTATCAAAGTGTCAGGTCCGCACATGCAGTTTTATTGAGCCGATTTCAACCAGAGTGAAGATGGACATGATATAGTTTTGTACAAATTAAATCAGGTTAGTGCGTTCAGGTTCTGTGTATCCACCGAAGAAGCAAGCACTGAACTTGCCAATGCTTATGTGTGGACCCACACCCTCAAACATGTTTCCCTTTCGCCACTCATGCTCACATCTCTCAATGTTTTTTTTTGATGGGAAACCATTGGCGTTTAGTCCCAAAAACATATATGGTTTCCCAATAGCTGTTCCCTTAACCCAATCCTGGGAACCTCAGATGCCACGTGACACGATGGGAACACTTTCCGCCTGGAGCTCGAGTTTCTTGATCTCCTTGGAAGAACTTTGTGAAAGGTTTAGTCATCTACGGCGAGACCCTTCTGTCTACTACAAATCCATATGAATCATTGGAAAATCATGCAAAATACATATTTTTTTCGGGGTTCAACAGTTCAACAGTTCAACCAAAACTCTTTCAATTTGCCAAGATCTGTTGAACTCCAACTGCTCACGAACAAAATCATCCAACATCCAAAGCCCAACCCACATGTTTGCAAATTAAAACGCTGGTTCGAGTCAAACACGTGTGGTCGATTCTAGCCGTTCATACGATCAAAAATCAACATGGATATCAACGATATCAATCCGCAAACACTGCGTAGCATAAATGTTCCAGCGTGTTTATTCACTTTAGCCTGACAAAAATCATCCGAAAATTGGCCAAACAACAAACAATTCTCCACAGTCCTCTAAAAACCAATCAAACACCACAACATACATCATCCCAAAAAGTCATGCAACCAAACATCCAAACAACCACTAATTCTTATTACTATTATTATGTAATTATGCACTAATAATGCTACTGTACATTGACTACATAATCATAACTATTACCCTCTGGTTATTTAACATAACCATGGAAAATGGCCCATAGAAATAGATGGTTTACCTGGGTTTACCTATTAAAAATGGGTGGATCTTTCCATGGCTATGTTAGTCATAACCAGAGGGTATCCAAATGATCATGTACTAATACTGTTAATACTATAAAGTAATAGTATAACCAGATCCCGTCCGTCAATCATAATTATGATCATAATTATACTATTACTATTACTATTATGATCATAATAATACTGTTATGCACTAATACTATATAGTATAATTTGGATATACTATAGTAATAACAGTATTAATGATGATTTTGGGATGATGATAATACTATAGTAATTATACCACACAAATCATCCCCAAATCCTCTCACTTCGCTGTCCTTCTCCACCGCCTCCAGGGCCTCGGTGCCTTGTCGCAGGCGTCGATCCGCCGCGGGGCCGGCGGTCAAGTGCACGTTGACCACGAAGAGCACGGACGACGACGACGCGGGGCCTTGGGGAGATGAGATTTGCGATTTTTGATGCGATGAACTGATGGAAATTCATGGAAACTATATGGAAACTGATGATTTGCCAATGATTTTCCATGATTTCTCAGCTTTTCATGAACCAGATTAAAGTGATGTGCATTAGCATCCATTGGAAAATGATTTTACACTGATGAAACTCATGTGGGTTTGTATGCCATAGTTTGTTGATGTGGTTCACTGATGAGACTGGGGCCTTTTTTGATGTGGATGATGTGGATTTAATTGAGCGATCTTACAGTTATTTTCCGCATGAACTGATAAACATTTTCGATTATTCATGTGAACTTAACAAATGTTCAAATAATTGGAATAATCTCTTTGTAGAATCATCATTGCTGCTGGAATGTGCAAAAAAGGTGCATACTTTATAATATCTATCTTAGAATCTAAAACTACATGACTCTGGTGCATAGACACGGGTTGTAAATAACACGATTTCAACAGGGGGTGACTTAACATGGCCTGAAGTTTGCGGATTTTCCAAAGGTATGGAGTGAACCAAACGGATGACTTTGAAAGTCAACAAATGGATAGCACAGAATATCTAAGTTGCTGATAATCTCTGAGAACTGCTTAACTTGTCATATTCGTCACGATCATTCCATAGATGGCCTGATATTTACAAGTAATGTTGACTGTGGAGTACCAAACTACGTTGACTGATCAGGGTGGTACCCCCTAAATACTAATAAACTACTGTCAAAAATCGTAACCCTCTAATTCATGACTTTGTGGTCTTATCTATGTTGTTTTCAGTAGGAAACAAGCGGCAAAGTGTCATATCTATTCAGTAACTTAACTATCAAATTTGGTCCCCCTGCTCGTATTACAATTTGCCGTTTCTTTTCTATCAATAAACAATTGCTTGTAAAATCTTGTAAACCACTATTTTAATCATGTACAAATTCTTTTCAACATTAACTGGTTGCTATTACTACTCCACCATATCGCCGTTTGCGATCCCACTAAGTACTACAACAACACTGCAATGTTTAACATCACTTACCCACTAATAACATTACTGATTAATTGCCCAATAGTTGATTAACATATGGACAACTTCCATTGTTGATTGGTAAATCATCTATAAATAGGCTATGTTCATCTATTTTCCATGGCAAACAGTTGAGCTTACCAAAGGGTAATCCAACAACATTTGGAAACCATGTCAAATCATCTGAAATATGTTGAAATTACAGTAGTTCATTGACGGTACGGATGCTGTTTAGCATCACTTACCAACTATGAATAACATAATATCTTACTAATTTATTACCCAGTACAGGATGGGGCCCCCAAGATAGCTAAGTTGCCTTATAAGTGGCTTACCTATGGTTTATGGTAGATATAACTATATAGTTAATGGGGGTTTTGTCATGCTTATTGCCCTCCACTAAATTAACATAGACCCTGGCAGATGGGGGTTGGAAGATTAGTGAAACCACTATAGTTAATGGGGGGTATAAATCTGGGTAAATTTTAATATTTCACTAACCTGAATCTTGCGGCCATTTGGGGATGATTTCCCTTATTAACCATAGTTCCAGGCTTCGGTCGCAGTGAGGTCGTTATAATTTACCCAGATATATATATATATATATATTTATTTATAATTGGGATATAATTGTGGGATAACAATACTAAGTCTTAGTTTAAAGTTGATAACTATGGCATATATGATTGTCAATAATGGTTAATAATGGTTAATGGGGGTTATAAATGGTTATAATGGTTTATAAACAAACTTACCACGATCACCCCGTCTTTTTTCGCACCTTGCAGCGCCAGGATCAGGCTGCGGTCCTTGTGCTGCGCTGAGAGCAGCTTCCAGCGACGACGCCAGCAGGTGGCGGGCCGCATGCGGCCCTTCTTTTCCTGGGAAATCATAATAATAATTATTGTTATAAATATGATGATTATTATTATTACTATTATTATTACTATTATTATTACTATTATCATTACTATTATTATTGTGGTTATTATTATGATGATAATTAAATATACATGTATGTATATATATATATACACATAAAGGTAACTATCCATAGATGGCCGAACTTTTCAGCCAATGATCCATCTGGTGACTTTCATGGGGGTTAGTGAAGGGAATTGACCATCAAACATGTGGATTTCAGCAACCAAATGGTGCCATTTCATGGGATGCAATGTGAATATATGGGATTATATGGGAATATATGGGAATATTTCTGGGACAATAACAAACCATACTTAGTATAGATATGAAAAAAAACCATCTATATGACTATATAGATCACTTCCCAGGGACACCATCGGTCTTCCATATCTGCGTCAATGAGCTGGAGGGGAACGGGTTGAAAACCCGTGAAGGAAAATTAAACAAACATTGAGCGTTGGGATAGAAGTCCCAAACAGTACGGGAATTTGACATGCTGATTCTGGTCCAAAAGGTCCAAAAGGGATGATTGATTAAAATGACATAATATATATTATAATATATATCAAGGGTATTTCATGTTGTGAGTTTTTGTCCTGAGGAAATTCAAGCCCCAAAATCCACCAGAAGCAAGTTAAACGAAGCTCCAGTTACGATCAACCATGTGGATTCGGTTGATGTTGGTTATAACTTACAACGAGCTCCGTTGCGACCCCTCAAACTCACATGGGTCACCCATGATTCATCGCCCTCCTTCCTGGCATTCCTCATCTGCTTTGTCATGGTTCATGCATCAAGATTTCGTAGCCAGCATCTCTCCTCAGTGGCAAAGGTGATGCTGAAACTCAGACACTTTTTTCTACAATGATTCCAGGTGGGCCCAAAGTGCATAAATGGGACGATGGACACCGCTAAGACTTCAAAAGAAAAATAACGCTAGGACCGCTAGGATAAACATCATGTCCTGTATACGGTGTTTTCTTTGTTCCCTTTGTCTCTGTCTGCATTAGTGTTTGCGGATTGCACACCTGAAACATGGAATCGGAACAAATGAGACAAAACTTATAGACAATCTGATTTGTTACTGAATCCAGCTTCCATCATTCACAACAGTGGATCTACTGTAATTTCTCTGGATGTTACTGCTGATCCGAATCCATGTTTAACGCACCGGCCACACAACCGCCAAGCAGCAAGAAACCAAAGTCTTCGTCGAAGGAAAGATCTGAGACTTCCTCGACCGCGAGAGTTGGCTGGATCACCTACACCTGTATGTATATATATATGTATAAATATATATATATATATATATATATGTGTGTGTGTGTGCGTGTGTGTATGTATACATATATACATATACACACATGTATATATAGTTATATATACATGTATATATAACTATATATATATGCGTGTGTGTAACACACATATGTATATGTACAGTATACATACAAATAAACAAAATGTCCCTTTCAATCAAACAAACAATTCGCCTTACAAATCAATTGATGCCAGCGCTTGATTGATGTTGACCCTTGGCTTACCAATTTATTCGCATCAGCCGGGGTTCAACCGGAGGTGAGACTATGAAGTGCTCAGGGGATTTGAATCACCCTGAGTGGTTTGGTCGAACCCTCATTCTCATCATGGCTAACCCTAGATGTTCCCCAGGTTTTGGAATTATATCGGGATAGCCATAATGAGAATGATGAATAGTTTAAATAAATATAGATATATATATGTGTGTGTATGTGTGTGTATTGTTCAACATATTATAAAAAGATTATTGAATTAGACATATACGAATAAATATAAATGAATAAATAAATATAACAATTAAAAATAATATAAATATGTGAAATTATGTAAATATGTATATTGCCCAACTCCATAACTTTGTTTGATTCCAAACGTCCCCACAACTTGGCCAAGGCATCTTGGAGGCACAGGATGTCCGGGTCCACCTGCTGAATCTGCTTCTGCAGCAGCTCTTGCCGTTGAGGCCACTCGGTGTGGGCGCCCTGCGCGTCGCGGTAGTACTTGTAGATCCACCAGCCATCTTGGCCTATGCCACCGGTGTCTGTTCAACAACAACAACAACAACAACTACAACTTGTTGAATTTGATGAAGTTTCGCCCCACTAATGATAGAATACTACATATACATACTATATTATAAAGATATGATCTAAAGATTCACCAGTTGGCCCAAGAAAATCTGACAATATCCAGAAAGTGTTCACAGATTTGGGGGACCACTGACATCCAGGTGTAAACAGGCTGAACAAACTGATTTCCTCACTTTCCCCAGGGTCTCAGGGTGTGGATAGGAGCAGCTTCTCTATGTTTTTTTTCGAAGATCTGAAATCCATTCCCGCTTTACTCTTAAACACACCAACAAGAAAGCCCGCTGGAATGTCCTCTCTCTCTCTCTCTTTTCATTTTGGATCCCATTAATGTGGGACACCCAATAATAAACCTACCATTTGGGGATGGTTACCAAACATTTCTGATGATAAGGATGGTTTATTCTTAGATTTATCACATTACATTGGTGAATCTAAACATTCTAAACTGGGTGAAGGTCTTCGTCCCCATTTTTTTTCCTGAGATCCCAGGAACTGTTGGGCAGCAGGACGTTATAGCTCATGCAGGTGAATGCAGTAGGGACGCCTTCAGCTGGTGCTGGTAGACCTGCCCCATGATGCCATGGCGGGGGGTGAAGATTTGAACATAAACTCGCTTATAGACCCATGACATATCTGTCTATGTATTTGTAAATAAATAAATAAATATATATATATATATATATACATATCATATATATATGAATATAATGTGTGTATATATATATATATCTCTCTCTCTCTCTCTCCAGTGCTATCTACAAACAACGATCTCAGCAAAGCTTGATACATTTTGATACCCTCTCCAGTAATCAAACATGGCGATCAACAATTTCCATAAAATCTTTGGAAAAAATCATCGTCCCCCACCACACCTGGCGCTGCCTCGGTCCTTCCACCGCTTCCACGCAGCAGGCAGGGCGGCCCAGCGACCAAGGGCAGGCCGCAGGCGTCGAGATCCGCCAGGGTCGCCATGGCGATGGCGGCGATGCGGACGGGTCTGGGGAGCAACGGATCCCGTGGGTGGAGGAAACTGTGGCCATCTGAGGATTTCAAAAGAAAGGAGACCCCCAGAACAATCGAAGGTTGGTAACGTTGGTAATGTTATGTAATGTTTAAGATGTTCAATTAGCAAACCAACGGTTTTTGGAGTACCCGCTGATAAAGACCCATTTCAGTGATTTGTTGGAGGGGATTTTAAGGGGATACAGGTGTGGGAAAAGAGTGAACCAAGGAGTGTTCCTGTCATGTTTTGCCACAAGAGATTTGGTTCAACGCATGGATTCTAAACATTTCAATTCGTATCAAACACATGATTCATATTTAGTACTGTGTGAATACATGCGCATGATCCGTTCATGTCTCGCCTAACTGGGAAACCCTGTCTGCAGGTCTTTGTGCATCTGGAATCGTAAGCAGCTAAAGGAGCCTGATGGCTGCCATAGTGTTGCCCTGAATGTATTGGAAAAGGGCCTAGGAACCACAAACAGCATGATTCATCAGCAATTAGGAGCTACTAATCAAATCAAAATCTGTGGCCCGATGGGTCTTATAAACAGATAAAAAATGATATAAGTATCTCCTAAAGTTTCCAAGTCGTGGGAGTAGCAACATCTGTCACCTTGCAAACACATAAAAAAAACGATGTGCCCGTAAAAAAACAGGATGATCCTTATCCAACTCGCTGGTTGGCAACCACCCAGCTGCCAAGCTCAAGAAGGTTGCAATAATTGACCCTCAAAAAGATTCAGTAGTCTAGTTTTTGTTTTCCTACCATGTTCTATCCTTGTTGGGGTTAAACCTCAGACAGTCATCGCCCAAGCAACACCGTGGTGGCATCCAACTGACAATCGTCGTGTAGCACCGCGGCCGCGGAGGCGAAAGAGAAATCGCCTGAGGTCTGGGGATCATCCTCCGAATTCGGCTGCTGGGTGACGAAAAAAACACCAAATTTCTTGACATAAACCACCCAAATTTACCGTATTTTAAGTGCTTTTAAATGGGTATATATGGGTATAGTGACTAATGGATCAATGTTGATTACTAGGCATGCAATTTACCCAAAGACCCTCGACCGTATGGGGAATTGTAACAAATTGTAACGAACTATGCCCCACTTAATTCGGGACAACGGCATTGGATTTACCACAATTGGTGTGCTACATGATTAATTAGGGATGTATCACCCAATTATGATCAGCAGCTAACTAACCATGGTAAGTCCCCATATCCCATGTTGATTGCTTCTACAAAAAGTTGTAAATCTCCCAGTGCTAGTAAAGCCACCATGTTTGTTGGCTGCATTTTTTTGCTATAACCATGGCCCATCTAAGTTATTTTCTAAGAGCTCCAAGCTAATAATTCCTATACCACCGATTGATAACCAGCTGATCTCCCAGTCAACATCAGTCAAATCTGCCTATGGTAAATTCCCATTTGGATTGATGTGGGCAAAACAATGCCAAAAACCACCCCCCACATCAAAATAGATAATATAGCCATTCCCAGTCATGAATGGTTTATGGCATTATTTTACCCGCATTAAATGATGTAGAACATTCAGGAGATTTCTGATATCTTATAGTTTTATCGTTGTTTTACCTATTTAAAATGGATATTTTCCATAGGTATGTTAGTGTAGCAAAGGGTCATCATTCACCCTATTAACCATTAATCATCCATTAATCATCATTATTAACCATTAAAAATCACCGTTAATATCATAATATCATTAATCATACCCATAGGATCCATGTATGCTATATGGTAACATTTACCATCCATATGCCCCCAATGTTAGCATATATACCATACATGGATCCTATGGGTCATTAATCATATTCTAAGTTTCAGTCTCCAAGAGGCCTTCGCCCAGCAGCAGCACATTCTTCCAGGCATCTGCCACCAGGCTGGCTGCCAGCGACTCTGAAGTCGCCTGCCCCATGGAACATGAGGGATTTCAAGCGGGTTTCAACCAGCTATGAACGAAAAACCGTGAAAAACCATGAAACACCTACAGGATGGGGCCCCGCAGTTATGATTCTTGGTAAACCATGACAAAATCCCCATGAACTAGTAACTATAGTGATATCTAAGAATCTACCATAAACCATAGAATTCAGCCACTTTTTTCAGGCAACTGAACGCTATCTTGGGGGCCCCATCGTGTGTGGTTTAAACTTTTTAAGCATGATATGGTTCCGAGAATTTTCCCACATTTTTCCGGGTTTCCTGAAGCTTCCCATGGTTTTCCCAGTAACCAATGGGGATTTCCCAAGGGCATTTCCGGTGGATTTCCCGGGTGCAGCAGCGGGCCGGCAGCTTCTCAGGTGGCGGCCCGGCGATGGAGAGCTGCTTCACTTGGGGACGACCGCCGATCTGACCCAGCCTGGTCTGGGATGTTGACGGAATATGGGATATCATGGGATATCATATTGGTAATATGTAAAAATTACTGGTTGGTGGTGCAATAACCATCTTGAAAAATATGAGTTCGTCAATGGGAAGGATGACATCCCACATATTATAGAAAATAAAAAAATGTTTGAAACCCCCAACCAGAATATCATGGGATATTCTGTACATGAAATATGGATGAATATGGGATATCTCTCACCATCCCGCAGGTCCAGAAGGTGAGAATTGATCGTATGGAATATGAATGGGTGATAGTTTTTCAGCCAAAATGGTGATAATGTCTGGGATTGTGGGAATTCATGGTTGAACCGGTTGATTTTGCTGCCAAGTTGGCGTATTTCATTCTAGCGTACCTAGGAAATCCTAGGAATTCTGGTGCATAGAACGAGTTCATCGACTTTGGTGAACCATGGTGAAACCATAACGCCACCTCCAATTCGGGATCGATGGCCGTGCTTGTGGAGAAAACTTGGGGATGGTTTATGATTCGACTTACCCTCCTGTAAATTTAGCATAGATATGGAACATGGATGAACATTGTCCATTTAGTTCGGAGAACAAAAAACCACTAGTAAAAACTGTGATCTTCCATAGCTATGTTAAATTACCACATGGTAAATGTCAAAAGGGCTGATGGTCCAATAGTGATTTCTGAATTATTGCGTCTACCAAATAGATAGAAATGCGGTAAACCCAAATGGCAATCAATCGCGGACGACTTTCATAAGTGGATAAAGTTATAGCAAATTAATAGACAATGATTGGGAACTGTTCCTTTTCACCACACATGAACAAATGCAATGATTCATGATTTTGGCCACGTCTTAAGCAGCATCTAAAATGGTTCAAGGGTCATCAGCGAAGAATCATCATCTGCAAAACATTGAAGGGTATGACTACCATTGAAACATATGGGATTGAACATCTTAAGGGAAGCCCCCACAAGTAACCTCTTCAGGCGGTTTAAGCAGGCACTGGTGATTCGTACTGTACCCCTTAAAGCGAAAACCTCGATGACAATCATAGGGCAGGGTCATTCTGCCAACAAGGGGAAACTACAATATAGAAAAACCGGGGGGCAAAAGACAAAGTGCTGGGGGCACAACCAACCATCACGGGTTTTAGTTCGACAGTCATGGAAAATCATCCGCCCATGACTGTTTTATTCACCAGCAGGGTCGAAAGCGAAGGTGGACATTGTTTCTGTCCTACCAAACAGCCCCATTTTTGCGGAAATCCTCACTGTCTTGCAGAAATCCCTTGCCGAAATCACCTAGTTGTGTTGATAAACCGCTGCAATCCACTTTTCTTGACAGCCCATCCCCAGCCCCTTCCCCAGCCCCTTCCCCAGCCCCTTCCCCAGCCCATTCCCCAGCGGGTCACCTTATTCGAAACCTCACGGGCTGCCCCAAGGAGCACAGTCGCAGCTGCTCATAATCCGCGTGCACGTCACCGCCATAGGAATCCCAAATCTCCTGAGATTGGAGGGAAGTGCGACAGCAGTGCCTCAAACAGAAAAATGGAAAATTATGGGAAAAAAGGAGAGTTTCTTGCTATTTTTACACTGGAATGATGTATGATATAGCTTTATCAACTAGGTGGGCCCTTCAACACAAACTTCGTCGACCTTGTTGACCTTGATGCGGCATTATGCAAGACATCAGTGGCGAGACATACTGGTCTAGCCTAGCACTTTTTGTTCCGCCACTTTGCGCATTTCGACGGCTAGGCCGGTGCCATCAAGTAGTAAAAATCTTCACCAAACGGTGCAAGGCTCTCCGAAAAAAGAACTTTGCACTGGTGAATCACCATTATTATGAGTAGGAAAATCATGTCGCAAATGAAAGCAACATACTACATGCCCGATTCCAACACTTGGGGTTTTGCACACCTTCAAAAACCATGGGGTTTACCGCTGGGTTCTGCCACAATATGCGGTGCACATCGGAAAACACCTTCCAATGCTGCGTTTTACTGTTTCTGTTGAGCCATCCCCAACCAATGACGTTGGATAGATGGGTTAGTTTGGCATCTTATTCATCGATATTCATCGCCATGCGTGCATGATCCAGTGGGGCCATCTATCATAACCAACCAAACTTCAAAAAAAAAACATCGGGTTACACCTATAGATCTTACCAGACATGGCAACCCCCAAAAGATAGAACAGCATAAAACCTATACTTTAAAATAATTAGTGATAAAAATCTAACTTTTTGGGCACCTTTTTAGGGGGTTGTTGTTATCGTTATAATCCAATCTTTCTTCGCAACCAGGCCTGGCACTCGATGAAGCCATAGCCTTTCTCTTGGGACACGTATTTGACGGTGCCTTCCAGTTCCTGCTCCTGCACGCCATGGATCCGATGGCATGTCACACGAGTTGAACCAAGATCTGAGCGAAATACCATCGAAGTTATGGATATATTGTTTAAACAATAGCTGATCAAGGCATGTTGGTCACGCTTGAATATGTTTGAATACCCTTGGTACATTTCGAGGGGTCTTGAAGGTGGTGCTGATACACTGAAGCACGATCATGTAAATGAACCGCGTCCACAGGCTCTTCCCAGTTCTTCAAGTTGTGTAAACCCATTGGCGAAGCATTCTCCAAAATCAGCTGCAAATCCCAATTCGCAATCCCGAACTTGCCTGCAAAGTGATGTTAAAAGTTGGTGTGTAATTCCAAGTAACTAGTTTAATTTACTAGTTCCATCTATCTCATAAACCCTAGCTCAAAACCCAGCTCACACAAATCGGCGCAGCACCTTAAATGGCCCAATAGTACTGTGGCAAACCCAATTCCTGGTGAAATGACGGATGCGCACCTCTTCGTTGGGCCCTTGCTGTGCCAAAAGCTGCCGCGCATTCGGCTGTCCAGTTTCATTGAGGCAAACCAGGAAACTCACCTGAAATGCGGATTTTAAGCACGATGGGAGTCGATTTCGACTTTTGACTTTGCAGCTTTCAGAGGGCTGTGCCCGCAAAGCGACGTGAACCAGAATTATCAGTAGCTTAAGCCATACTAAACCATACTAAACTGTACTAAACGCCACACTAAACCCCTTATTTTCGATGGTTTTTCAAGTGATATGTTCACCAGGTGGGCCAAAAAATATCGCGGTCGTTTAACGTTCACCAGGCTGCTTCAACACCGCTGGTCGCACCACCACCTGGAGGGGACTTTTTTGCGCTGAAGGACTTGGAATCCCGAAGAAATGTGGGACATGTTCTTTAACCATCATGTTCTGGTCGGTGGTATTATAATGGGATAATCATCAATAATGGGATTGTATCATAATAGTGGTTATAATACCGATTAATACCTATATAGATAACTGGTTGGTGGTTGACCAACCCCTCTGAAAAATGATGGAGATCGTCACTTGGGATGATGACATTCCCAATTTATGGAAAGTCCAAAAAATCATGTTCCAAACCACCAACCAATAATGATTGTAGTAGCCCAAAGTGTATATGATCATGGATTAATCATTGATGCATCACTTATCGAAGGAAGTTTAGAAGCTAAACTTCCGACAATATGGACAGTTGAAACGCAGAGCAGGGAAGAGGCAGAGAGAAGAGAAAAGATCAGAAGAAAGAAGAGGTAGACGCGCGAAAAGATAGGAAAGTCGCGATTCACT
>Ga0126342_10001929_pt1 | contig 30973 bp, 24 predicted proteins | sample Cyp1metagenome_FD_92528 | JGI IMG/M metagenome (GOLD analysis project Ga0126342, IMG submission 92528) | Coral microbial communities from Lord Howe Island, Old Settlement Bay, Australia - Cyphastrea 1 metagenome | ecosystem: Host-associated > Invertebrates > Cnidaria > Coral ...
AGAAGATATGCCAGATAGAATGCCAGAAGGTATGCCAGGTAGAATGCCAGATAAAATGTCAGAAAGAATGCCAGAAGATATGCCAGATAGAATGCCAGAAGATTTGCCAGATAATATGCCAGATAGAATGCCAAAAGATGTGCCAGAAGATGTGCCAGAACATATGCCAGAAGATATGCCAGATAGAATGCCAGAAAGAATGCCAGAAGATATGCCAGAAGATATGCCAGAACATATGCCAGAAGATATGCCAGATAGAATGCCAGAAGATTTGCCAGTAAGAAAATCTATAAATGTCATGGTGGGGATCACACGAAGTAAAGTAATTACAATATCAGCATGACATAACATAATATTATTTGTTTAAAAATAAGCGAACTCTAAACAATACAATGTAACTGACTAGTTTCTACAATTACAATACGCCATAATTTAAAGTAATATGATACAGTAAAAATAATACAATACATATAATGCATTATAACATCATACAAAAAACACAAACATTACAATACAATACAACATGTAGAAATATGGCCATATCTCAAAATACAATATAATACAAATACACACAATGGATCAAGACGGTATATACTTGTACAGTGTGTGGAGAAGGCCCGCTCAAGACAAAAAATGCGTCCAAGAGGCATGGACATAGCAAGCCAAAGACATAGATTTGAGCTCCACCAAGGGCAGCGTGAAGTGATGCGGCCTGTTTCCAGTCACCGCACCCTGCAGAAGAGTTCCAGGGGAGTGACTGGACACCCACACCCTTTGGGGCCTCAATGGCGACTACTTCAATGGCATCAATGGCATCGCTGCAGCTGTCATCAGGTTATCTTATGATTCTACATGATGCAATACTTATTTGTGTTTTGAAGTTTTTGCCTGGCATCGTGTGAGAAATTCCGAGAAACTGAAACTGCCTCACATGTGTCAAGGAGAAACTTTCCATAAAATGCCGACGTGGGATTAAACTTTCAAACTCTTCACATTCTTCAGCAATAAATTCTAATGTCGACGTGGGATTAAACTTTCAATCTCTTCAGCAATAGCGGCACCTTACGTATATAGATATATATATATATATATTGTCTGAAGCTTAAATGTACATCCCCGTCGCCTTTTGCAAGCTCAAGTCCATGTTCGCTATTAACACACACAGTTACTGCGTAGCTTCGATATTTACTGATGCTCAAATCCCCATCCCAACCACCGGCCTTGATCGCATCCACTGCGAAGCCTGCCTCATCTGCAATCACACCCACATTCTTACACCACTCCTGGTTGAGGGCTGGTTTGTGGTGGGGCGCCGAGCCAACCAAACACAGGGTTGACAAACAAAAAAAGGAACAAAATAGGGATGATTTGAATCGATTTGAATGATTTGTCTCCGAATCTGAAAGTAGGAAGGGACGCAATCATGAGGCTTCAAGTAAGTTTCTCAGTCATTCACCTGAGGTTTCTTGAATTGAAAATCGGAGCAGCAATGAAGTTGGATGCAAAACTGCAAACATGGTGGGAACCATTTTGTCTGATCTGGTTGAGGCCCCTTTTGACATTTCCATGGCAAATTTAAAGAAAAACGATGAAGGGTTCTTGGATTTCAGATGTTTCAGCATCAGAAAGAGATGGGTAAGTCAAACCAGCAATGTTCTGGACATGGTTTGTGGCACCCTGCACATCCGAGGGCTCACTACTACCAAGACAAAGCGTGTGTTTGACCCCAAATTGTGAATCTCAATGTGACAATGGTGATGAAACATGAAATCAAAGGTCAACATGGGGGCTCCTATCTAAAATCTAATTTTAAAGTCTTAAAGGTCTCCTCTCAGTTCATTGGTTCCTCAAAACCATTTCTGCCCACGATCTTGCGTCCTCCGGGGACAAGTCTTTCAACCAACGTTCCTTTTCGAGGAGCCTTAGATGTACCCGTCAGCACCCAGGTTTGAGCCGTTTGAGCCTGGTCTACACAGATGTCAAAGCACGTCCCCAACCCTGAGGCCAGCAGTAATTATACATGTAACTGTGCTATTTGATGCCATTTGCAAGTTGATTGGTTTATCTCTTTTAAATACAGCAGCCCCAAAAAACAAGGCTCCGGAAACTTCAACATGATTTAACTTTCTCAATCAGTCATACCTGTGGCCTCCGTTGTCTCTCGGAAAGATATCCTCTGACTCAAGACGTCACTTTGACTACTTTGACTACTTTGACTACTCAAGCCGCTGCGGCCTCTGGGGGTGTGGATCGGCTGCCATTAATTAAAGAAATATCAGTCATTCCCGATATCTTGCTGGTTTGTCCCACACTTCGACTAGATCATCCGGCAGAACGCGACCTGAACCCCGCTGTTCAAGGGACAGGGCATGGTCGGCTACGAAGTTCTTCTCGGAGATGCGCAACTGTGCCGCGCATTCTGCCGGGCACTTCCGAAGAACTGCGTAGCCATCTTTTTTTTGAATGATGTCCTTTGACTGGTGCAGGCACCATACAAACATCGATGACTATCGCGAACCGGATATGTCCACGCGTGAAGTGAATCTGTGATCTGTGTTTACTACACGTACTATATAGGTCCTATAGGTGCATATGCTGCATATGTCATGCATGTCCTTGTCTGAAACTCAAAAATAAATATGTATACCTATTATACGTATGTATACCTAGACCGCGTAGACCCACAAACGATCAACATATTCTAGTACAAATATATACAGTAAGTCATGATACTAGTTGTAGATGCTTCCGAAAGAAAAAAATGGTAGTCCTGCAAAACGAACACTTTGACAAAACAACTGCTTTCAGTTGTTTCGCTGGGTTTGAACTTGTTTGGTAATTTGAATTGCTTTGACATACCTGAGAAGGACATTAATGTTGCACCATCTATCTCAATCTTAGGAAAACTGCTTTAGTGGATGCACCCGATATCGAAAGCTTTCTTATCTGTCTCTTTATTCAGGATTATCACTCTAGAACAGGTACCTTGAGGGAACTTTGATGCCGATCCGGGCCTGACCACGGTCACTTGTTCATGAAACGGCCAAGTATTTTAAGCAACCTCAAACGCAAACTATAGTTTTCGTCATAAGTAGTAGTACTAAATAATATATGTTGGGAGTTTGTGGGTATAGGATGGTATAGGTATATACATATGCATATGCATCTTATTGTATGCATATGTATACACAGAGAACAGCAACTTTGGTATGTGTTTATACATTGAATTCCGGGCAATATCCATCAGTCCTCTTGTTTGTGGGTGACTTTCTTGTTTCCTCAGCATGCAACTGCGAGTAGCTGAGTAGCTGCAGTGTGGCATCCCAGATCATCGGCCCAGTCGGCCATCTGGATGCTGGTTGCTTCAATCCATTGCCAAAAAAAAGTCAACATATGTCCAAATTCGCAAATTACCATCTAAGCCTGTACACAAACACATACAAACACACACCCAAGAAAATGATAAAACATGAATTTTCTCTAAAGTCTAGGTCAATTATGGGTACTCGTGGCCCCACTTGGGAGTGACTAATGGGGCTGCGGACACTGCTGAATTTAGAAGATCTTAGAAGATCTTAAAAGCATTTGAAAGCTATGACTCCTGACTAACATCATGCTATTCAAGATCCAAGGTACTGGGGATGGGCTCCTTGGCTGGCCACTCATTGGCCCATGCACGAAGCCCTTCCATTGCCGTGCGCCGACGCTTTGGGGCATGGAACCTGTCAAAGTTTAAACTCAGCTGTAACATGTCCAAGCTGTCTTGGTTTGTGCCCTTCCAGTCTACCCCCGCGCAGCAGTCTGATTCAAGATTCTCTGATTATCGAGGTTCCTGACTCACTGGGGTTTCGCAGCAATGGTCGTGAAAAACAGCCCACTTTTTTTTACTATCAGACTCTGATAGTAAAAAAAAGTGGGCTGTTTTTCATGGCCATGGCTGCGAAACCCCAGTGAGTCAGGAACCTCGAACGGCGTTGAGCCAAAAGCTAGGTTTCGTATGGTTTCGTGGCTAACCGTGAAGCAGCAAACAATAGCAAACATCATATATATATATATATGTATTAATATGTATTAATATATATATAATAAATTGGAAACGACCAAGCGGCAACGCGATTTGCGAGGGACCCACCCGGGACACTGCGCGCTCCCAGGGTAATCTCACAATGTTGTCATCGGACAGAGTCCGAACGAAGATTGAAATATGTTTAGATTCTAGCTTTTGATGTGTTCAACATATGTATATATATATATATACATGTGTTTCTCATTCATGATGTGGGATGTGGGTGGAAGTCAGATAGCGGACAAATCCTCAAAACTGTGTTGTGAACACTAAAAGCAGAGCCGTTTTCCTGTCACCATGTCGGGGTCCTTCATCTTCATGAAGTGCTGAGGCTCCTTGAATTTCACCAGCAGCGCTTGCTGAGCCTGGCTCGTTTGCATCACTGGGATGTGCCCCAAGATATCTCAGCTTCTCTAAGATTCTCTATATCCAACCACCCCAGTCTACATAGCTGCGTTGCTGGTACAGATTAAAAGGCTTGGATCAGCTTGGCAAGATCTGTACGCGTACAGCTCAAAGTTCCGGCCAAAACATGTCGCAAAGATTGATCCAAAAACATCCAAAACTCAGACGCCCTTCCCCACCTCTTCATCGGCCCCTGGCAGTTTCCACTGGTTCAAGTGGTTAGTTTCCCCCTCAACCTCGGAAACAACATATTTATGCTGCTTCATGTTGGTTCATACCCGTTTCTTATACATTCATATTCTTACAATTTCGTGTGCATATCAATGCTGCTGCATATACATATAATATAGTATAATATAATATAATATAATATAATATAATATATAATTACAACATGTATTAAAAGTTGATCTCTTTTGCTTGACATCCCGATTCTACTGGTAACAAGACGCGATGAGATCCACCATGCTCCAAGGTTTTCCATGATCCCCCACCTGTGCCCTCCGAAAAGGAGAATTTCGACATGGCTCCGCAGCTCCCGGGCGCGCGCCCGGCGCGCCACCGCTTGAAGTGTCTCAGAGTGCATCAAAGAACCAAAGCTGGGTGAGGAGTAGAGACCAACGTGTCTCAAAATATTTGGGCTCAAGATTTGCAACCCATAGCTTAGAACGAAGTTAGAGATATTTGAGACTTTGCAGACTTGGAGTGACTTGCTGGGGAGAAGCTAAAAGTGTTGCCAGTCAGAAATGGAAAAACCTACTATTATCACTTCCAAGATCCCATTTTAATAGGGACCTTTGTCCTTTCAGTTCCTTCCTCCGAAGGGATTCCAGACCTTCAAGGCTCCGCAGCAAGCACCCCCAGACTTCACCCTTTCAGCCCCGCTGAAGCGCAGCTCGGACGGAATCCTTTCCGGCTGTCAGAGTAATTTTTTAGTCACTCAAGAGCCATCCAACTGCCCAAGTGGTAAACATCTTCAATGTCAATGTCAGGGATCCAGAACTAGACATCAACAACTCTTCATCCAGTCTCGAGTGACCCTTCCATAGAATCAGTTGCTAACCCTTTGGAAGATCATCTCCCTCCAAGTCAGCACGGCCCCGAGGGTAGCCCCATCCAGGCCCTCTCAGCGCCTGCACAGCGATGAGGGAACACCCAAATCCTACGGACGGTCCTACGCTGATGACCAGCGCTACAGCTACAAAATGAAACATCCCCAAGATGCGACTGGTAGGGAAGGGCCCCCACTTGGAGAAACTCACTAAAATTTACCAAAAGTTTCCATAACCAGGATGGGTCTGTCGTGATACCAACGCGGGTTGTTGGTATCACGCTGCTTATCTGCGTCCGCGATGTCCGCAGCATGAGCCGGGCATTCTGAGGTGAATGTGTTTGCGCAAAAAAAGGCACCCCAGATCCAGTAGTTTATTGCTGGCTGAGAAGGGCCAAAACTCCATTTTGAACTAACACATGTGTTTTTTTAAGTTTTTTGGACCCTTTTGATGGCCTAATGAAGCGACTCAGCAATCCGGCTCACACCCACCCCTGCCTGGAGTCTGAACGTCGTCGGGGGGTTGGAGACCTGCGATCTTGAGAATGGACAGCAAAATGTTTGGGCACCAGTGAGACAACCTAGGAAAACCACAGACTTGTTTGTTGACCAAGAAACGTGATCAACCAACTATAGCGATGGGTCTGTGTCAAAATGCACGTTAACCCTTGATATCAATTAAGTTCAATTAATATCTAGTCAAAAATGACATGGATATTAATGACTAAAGGATATTCATGGATATTTATGTCATGATATTAATGATATTAATGACATTTGAAATGGATAACTGGATATTCCTTTGTGGTTTCCGATGTCCAAAAATGCCTCGCACGCCTTCGCCGCGAGTTGGACCGACGCCGCGGGGACGGCGAGCGCCGGCGCGGCGGCGTGCGAGAACGCTGACGGCGCCTCCCGTTGGGGGGCACAGAAAATGTGGTCATGGGATGGGTCAAACACAATATGGGTAGGGGATGGTAGGGGATATGGTAGGGGATATGGTAGGGGATGGGGATGGGGCATAGGGGATATGGGGATGTGATCACAGTGACTGGGCTCCAGTCAGAGACTGGATGTTTTTTTTTTAAATAAATTGCGCGTCAAGGGTCATCTGTTTCAAGACTCTGACATGCATGTTGCATGTGGGCCTGACTTCAACAATTCATCCGCATCAAATTTTATGTTTTCAAATTGCGTATTGGTTGGTGCCAAGAATGCATATTTATATAGCTTGTAGATCTCAACTTTCAATGGCACAATGGACAAGAAATGTGCATTTTAAGCAACTCAATATGCATTTTCAGACCTACAAGATTGCCACATTTGCATTTTCGAATGGTACCGAAACTGCACATTTAGCTTGTAAATCTCCATTTTCAATGGCACAATGGACAATTTTCAGCAACTCAATATTCATGTTCAGACCTACAAGACTGCCAAATATACATTTTGAATGGTACCAAAAACGCAAGTTGCAACGGTTATGATGGAGATGCAATATGCATTTTCATTTGCTGAAGATGCTCCTGAAGGTGCATTTCATTCCAAACTATCCTCCTCCTGCCTCTGTCATGAAACTAAGGAGATTTATATACCAATAAAAACTATGCTGTAAGACTAAGATTTTGCCAACAAGGAAATGGGTGCCTCAACAACTCACCAGCTGGTTCAGAACATGGAAATTTGACCATCAAAATTTTCCAGTTTTCGGGCCTACCTTAGGACCGTTTTGGTTTAAAACCATGACCATCCGGTGTGGGGTTGGGGCCCGTGTCATTGATGGGTATTAATTTGTTCATCGTAAAAAAAATGGATTTGGAGAGTCATGTTAGTCTTTGCTAAAGGAAAACAATATATATATATATACGTATATAATATGCATATGTACAGATCTTTATTTATATGTATATAGATATATACACATACAATGTATATGCAATATGTGTATATCCTATTATCCTATATTATTATATTATATTATATTATATTTTATATTATATTATATTATATTATATACTATAATACCTATATACATATATATATATATATATTATACATACTGAATGGCATCTTAACTTCAACTTTTCGTCTAAACGGATCAAATCCGCCACCCTCTCAGCGACACGCCTGGAATCGGAGCGTGCCCGCGAGTCCGAACGGCCGCGGCCATCGCCACGAAGCTTCTCCTGACGCAAAGGGCAGCTGGGAAATTAGCAGTTTCAATTTTCAATGGAGAATGAGAAAAGTGGGATTATTGGATGATTATTGGATGATTATTGGCTGATTGTTGGATCATGATTGGTGGATTCATGTGGATTCACAACTTTACTCAGTCAAATCACTCCGGTGAGGGTAAGTGCCACTCCATTTACGAGGAGAATTGGCGAGGTGGTAGTTTGATGTTTGTAAATGAACTTTGAACCCCATTGAGACGATTGATGGGGACCCAACTGCGAAGAGCAGCATTTAAGAGTTTTCGACTGGCTTGCACTACATTATCCCAAAATCCGAGATTCAACATAAGTTCAAACAACCTTCTAAGTAGGCAAAAGACTGATCTTCGTATACAAGACACAGAAATCTCTCAGAAATGGCACTAAATCATACTAAATCCCCATCGAGGCTTCATACCAAATATCCAAGGTTGGGGGACCAGACGTTCGGTGCCATCAAACTATGGATCATATCTCTACCATATATCTACCATATAACCCCCGAACAAGAACCTACTGAACCAAAGCAACCTACATAGGGGGCATCACATTGGGTTAGTAACCCACTATGCTGATCCAACGACCCCCAACCAGGTAGTATAACACACTATTTCGGTCTATGTCACAATAACCAACAAACCATCATATTTCCACCCATAGAATCAGCTGGTTTCTGCACCCACATCAATGACGATTAAATTAATGTGTTAAAACCAATATAAATGATGGTTCTTATCCCCATTCATGCCCCATCTGCTTTGAAGCATAATAGGGGGGCAATATCAGGTGTTCATACTTACTATTCCCATGTTGCACAGTAAATATCCACATTAATGATGGTCATTCCCATAAAGGAACTCTCACATTGATGGTATATCCATCATGGGATGAACATGATGAAAAGGTTGGTTTAGTATTCCCATGTATTCCCAAAAGCTTGGTAAAACAATAATGAACCACTCCCAAAATCACCGTAATTGGGTGGTATAAAGCCTCAATTCTAATATTGGTGGAAGATGACATTGCTTTACTCACATTATGTACTGGTGATCAAACATATATCACCAATTATTGTTTTTCTAACCCATATGTGCCATATGCATGGATTTCTTCACCACAACCCATATTTCTTTGGGGTTTCTTAACGTCCCACCGTTGCACGCCGGGAGAGTTTGAGTTGGGCACCTGGACCATCTCGTTCACCAGGCGTTCGGCCGCCGCGCGGCCCTTCTCGGAGGTCTTGGAGCCCGCGTCGACCGAGAAGATCAGCAGCCGCTCCTGAAATTCATGGATTCACCGGGGGTCACCGGGGGTCACATGGGGTCACTAAGGGAAAATGATGGCGGTGATTCTGGGATTTGAGATGACTGGTTCCATTGTCCATGCAAGTTCCCATCCGAACCTCAAAGTGGAAACTGCCTAAATTCCACAGTAAATTCCTGTGGAAACTGCTGGTTGCTTCCCCAACCTCCCAACCCCCACCCCTCCCACCCCTCCCACCCCTCCTCCCCGCGCTTGTCCAAGGCCATAAACATGTAGGTCCCCGTCTCCAACTCCATCCGCCGCAGCTCGCTGCCGCGGTTGCCCGTGACCCAGCCCTTGCAGTTCTCGGGGACGTGGACCTAGCCGCATCCACAGGCTGGGTCAAGAAAAGTGGGAATATAATGTGAATAATTATATAATATATATATATACACATTAACTATATAATATTAATGTGTATATATGTATATATATATGTATATAATTGTATATACGTACTATTACAGTATGTAAATATATATATATATATATTATATGTATATATATATATATATGTACTATGATCATCTTTGGGACCACCTCTTTTCAAATGTCCAAGGTTCCTGCTGTTTCCTCCACGTACAGACACCCGGAGCAATCACGCTATGATGTTTGTGGAAACCTCTGCAAACTCTTTGTCTCAGCTTTACCACCAAAGTTGTTGGTGCATAATATCCCCATGTTGGTTACTTATAAAATCTAATTTCCAAATGATAATTTTCTACTCATAAATTCCAACGTTTCTTGGTTGTCCTCTCCCAATTCTTTCCAGATTCGGCCAAGCAAACACCAGAAACTTCACCAGTGCCTCCGTCACATCCTCGCGCTCTGCGACGTTGTTCACGGTGACTTGTCCCCGGCGTTGTTGCAGCAACCAATCCAGGAACTCCTGGCAAGTTTGTCGCGACTTGAGCGAAACTGGAGTTGTGAGCGGGAAAGAGGTGACGCAACTGGATTGAATGGGACGAAACATGACGAAACCATTCAACAAAATCTCAGGGCTTGAACTCCAAAACAGGGTTAGGGTTTAGGATTGACTACACATTGTCAACATCGAAATGATAAATCATCCCAGCTGCGGGCCATGAGAGTCACGAAAGCAAAGAGCAAAAACAACACCAAGCAAAAGAAACAAAACAACCGAAAGAAGCAACAAAGCCACGGGAAGGAAAAGAAAGAAACAAGGACAAACAAGAAATAAAGAAAGAAAGAAAGAAAGCAAGCAAGCAAGAAAGAAAGCAACAGCGGCAAAAGAAAAAAAGAAAGAAAGAAAGAAAGAAAGGAAAGAAGGAAGGAAGGAAGGAAGGAAGGAAGGAAAGAGAAGAAAGATGTAAGTAAAAAAGAAGGGAAACCAAAAGAACAAGAATCAAAAGAAAGAAACAATGGTCGAAAAATGAAGGACAACAACCAAAAAAAAACAACACGAAGGAACCCAGAAAATCAGGTGCACCTTGGCCCTGCGGCGTTCTGCCATGGTGCCCGCCAGGAAGCACACGTGCCCCACGTATTGAATGATGCATCCCGAGGCCAAGGCCAATCTCAGCGAACGACGGAGCTGGAGGACAGACGGGCTACCTGAGGTTACCTGATTTCTATTGGAGGCTTCAATTTTTTTGGAGAACACCAGCCCGCCTTGAAGACTTGAAGATAGAAAATGTGTTCAATCTGTGTTGGCCAAGATCGTAATGGGTCCATTGTTCCACGTCACATGGATCCATGTCTACTTTCCAAACGACTTCGAGAACTATGCCTTTGCCTATCCTCTTCCCTCAACGTCATGCTTCAGAAATTCAGCTATATAGATGTCCTCCACTCAATCCTGCGCTGATTCCACTTGCATCATCTCTATGTGATTAATTGTTGATTATATTTGTTTATATGGTATCTGATTCCTATGAAGGTTTCCTAAGTCATGCTACCCCAGTCATCCAAGTCATTCGACGGATCCCCCTTGACTCCATTGAGACCAAGTCGCTTCTTCCGGGTGCTGCCCTGCTTCCCCAGGGCATAGCTTAATTCATCGTCCTGCGGCCCAGAAATCGATGGATAACGGTTAAGGAAACAACAGGAATGGTCGGAATGGTGTTTGTTTGGTGTTTGTTTATCATTGTTTATAATTTTTTATAAGTTTATCCCCAAATTGATTGAGGTCTCCTGTAGATTTGCCCTTTAAACCCAACTGTTGGAGTGAGTAAGCGCAGTAAAATCCAAGCTCAACCAGCCATCTGATCATCTCTGGCTGTTTTGTCGTCTTGGTGTCCAGTCTATGGCTTGATCTGATGGCAAATTTCACCGTTTCACCTTCAACATCCTTCAACTCATTCAACATGTGCCACCAGTACCGTGTGCATTCCAGGCTTCCTCAAAATTCTGGGATCAAAAACATCATCACTTCAAATGCTGCCAACCCCTGAACTGGGAAACATAATATATATATATACTATACCTACATCATACTAATATATATATATATATAATATGTATTAGGGGGCTACCATCTATTTAGATCTACTTAGGTCTAACAACATTCTCACCATAATAGTTATTAATAATATCAACAACTATAAATATACATTTTAACTATTAACTATTAATACTATAATTTTAATTTAGATAACAATTATTTCATGTTATTTGTACATCAGGACCCCATCGCCATCGCCACATTCCATCAGGTGCCTTGAAGATCATCCGATCCGTCGAGAATCCCTTGGAGTCGCTGAACTTCTCGCGGATGCCACGGGTGTATTGACCTCCAGCGCGAGTACCGTCCAAAATATGGCCTGTTATAACTTTGGGTCAGAAAAAGATACAAAATCAGATACTAATGATTTCTAGTAACTTCCCAAAAATGATTATTTAGGATTGTCTCCAACATGATTCTACTAGCTTATCTGTTCCACACGTACCTGGTGCTTTTTCCTCCACGGAGCTCATGACCTTCAGCTCCTTGGCCCAGCTTTCAACAGAGGACCGGGGAAACCAACCATTGAACATCAGCTTTAACCTGCTTTAACATGTTTAACTTAAATTACCAGCATACAATAAGTCATAGTCATAGTCATAGTCATAGTCATACAATCATTACAATTCCCCGCAAAAAAATATGGTTTGAAGCCAGAGCTGGGGGATTTATTGCAAGAAATATGGGGGATTCCACTGGGATTCCACTGGGATCCCGGGCCGCACCGCGGCGTCCACGTTCAGGGCCCAAAATGGCCAGTTGCTCACCTCGCTTGGGGTTGGGCTTGGGGCCCAAAATGCTTTGTTTAGTATTGTTTAGTGGAGAAAATGATGATGAACCATGGGATTTACTAAAACATCTAAAACAATCTAAACATATATAGGATTCTGATGGATTTGGGGGTTTCCCAGTCGAAGAAGAACCACCAATTAAGCATAATTAAGCACCATTGTTGGCGATGTCAAACCGCAGACCCCTCAGATAGCTGCGAAAGTTTGATCAGGACTTTGGATCTTTGGTTGTTGGGAAATGTTGGGAAGAGGGTTGTCATGCCCTTCACTCCAGCCTTTGCCATGGATGCTTCGATGCTGCCCAGGAGCCGAATCCACCACCCCTTCGATCGCCCTTTCCACCTCCTCACAAAGGCGCGCACCCGGCCTTACGAATTTCCTCATCTTTCTCAACCTCTCCTTTTCAACGGAAGTATAGCCGATTGCGGTGGTTCGTTGGGCTGGCTATTGAAATGAGATTTTGTTTTACCTGCCCAAATGACTGAAATTGGTGCAATATCTGCAATCAGTGCCAGCAACGACACGTCCATCTCATCTGCCCGGCACCTGTGCCAGGCTTTGTCATGAAAAACATCAGGGTGCCCCACTCTTCCTGCGCCGTTGATGCGCAGCTAGTTGGGATCTCGAAGAATCAAGTTGGATCATGATCCACTCAACCGTGGGTTTCAGATGCTTCAGCTAGGTTCAACCCTCACAGGCTCAAGATGGCTCAAGATCTCAACAACTCGGTGACAGGACTGTCAGCCCGCTCAGATCCTCCATGCCACCGAGCGCAGCGCGACGGCTGCCGGTGACATAGCCAATGCAGTCACTGGGGATGTCCAGAACCTGAGGAAGATGTCTTCAATTTTCCCCATGGGTTCTATATATATATACATAATATATATATATATATATATTCCATCATATATTCCATCATTTTCCATCATTTTATGCAATCCATTAAGATGGAAACTCAAGTGGACGTGGGGACCTGAAATGGGACAATGGTCACCTTTAAGTAATCTGGAGACTCCACGGTGAAGCTGAAGGACATGGGTCAAAACCCGGGAGTTTCCCCTGGATTTCACACGAAAATTGATGGTACATCAATCGATAGTCCCACTGGTCTTAACCCGTCCAGTATTAAAAAAACACCAATCAAGTGGCGTATATTGATAGGTCGAGTCATGTTAAGTCCCAGTTTAGGGACTTAAAATGATTATCTCAATTATCTCCTCATTTCATGCGGTAATTTCCCATATACTACCCATCAATTATGGGGTGAACCCCCATTTATCGATCAATTTCATGATCCACGAAACCAGCTATCCCTTGACATCACCCGCTGCTTGCAGGTCACCGTGATGTCGTCGCGATCCTCCCAGTTGTCCACCCAAACGGGGCCTGTGGTGGACCCACCCTGGAAATGATGGTAAGGTAAGGCTGGCAAGTAAGGTAAAATTGGAGATAAAATTGGGATGTTACCATCAGAAATGAGAGCTCCGCTGAATCAACGAAGAGAATCTTGGTTGCAGCCAGTGTATAATGAATAAAAATGAATGAAATTGAGATCGAAGTACATTGAGGAACGCTACCAAATCAGAGAGATGGAAAATGCAACGAATAGTTGTTTAAGCACTAATTAACCACATTGGGATTTGTCCCATCAAATGTGCACCCAAACTTGAAAGACTGTTTTCTGGGTGTCCGTCGCTGTCTATCTCGATATGGTTGGGCAACCGGACCTTCTAGTTGCATGAAGAGCCACTTCATGTACTCCTGCCAGCAGATCTTCGTGGGTAGAGTCATCCAGAAGACCCGGATGATCCACAACCAATATTGCCTTATTAGGTGGTGACCAAATCAATTTGCTTGGAGCCCTTGAGTGCACAATTATCTGCAATCTAAGCTGACAGTAGAAACCCTCTGAATTATTCATGAACTTTCCAGAGAGAACAATAAGGTCTTTGAGTGGGACCATGTGGTGAACCCAGCAATAAACCTATCAGCAATAGGTGTTGGAAACCATGCCCGGTGAGCCTAACCATTCAGTCCTTGGCGCGCTTGCGTTCCGCCTTCGTCCCGGAGAAGAGAGCGGTTTGGCCCACGTATTGCACCACGGCTCCTGGGGCTATCCCCATGGTGCCCCTGAGAGTATCAAGATTACACATGGTTTATTCTTGGAACATTTTGGAACCATAATACCTGGGATGCAAAAAGAAATCTCCAATCTGGGATTTGTACCTCTGGTATGTGCTAGTTACTTACTTGGGCGGTGTGACCAATGTCTCCAATGACCGCACAATTTGGAATGAAGATCACGCGCTAAATCCAGTTTTGTGTACTGAGTGGTTGATTCAAGTTTTCGAGGTTTGGTCATCTTTATTGGGTACCAGTACCCCAAGCTTGGGCAGTTCTGCTTCTAGAACATCACCCGAAACGCTTACACTATCAGATCAGAGAGTCCCTTGGCTTCCTGGGCAGCACAAGTGCTTTTGGTGCGCCTACACGTGCAAAGAGTAATATGTGTAGTACATGAGCCTCCGTATATCTAACCACTGCGCTTAACATGAAGATATCCGTTCAGCGCATTTTATGCTCTTGTATCTAAAGGAACAAATACTTTGCTTGCAATGTAAGGACCTGTTGCCCTATGGGTGTGGCGTAGTCTTTCAAAGTCTTGCAGACTCGAAGGTCACTTCCTCTGGAGGTTTGACTCCTCCCAGGTCCGGTTTGCTTTCAGTTCCGCCCTTTGCTCGCTTTTTGCCTTGCTTTCATTCTTTCCGTTTCTTTCGGTAGCCGCCTTTGCCCTTTGTCCACCAACTTTCTGATGGATTGAAACTGAACCAGCTGCACCTCAAATTCCAGTCGGTGATCATCCTTTTTCAGCAGAACCATCGCCATAAATTGAGGCATTCTTGGGCAAACCGACCGATAAACCCCCCATCAACCGCAACCAGCGAACCAGCGCCTGAGGAACGCTCCAGCTTCTTACGCGTGCCACCTTGCTTTCCCAGCGCATAAGACAACTCATCGTCCTGACGGCGAGAAAACTGTGACCATGGGAACAGTATGGAACAGTGGTGAGTGGATCACTTGTCATCGATTTTCTGGGCAGGCAGAATTTCCAAATGATGTTTTTCCATGTTTTTCCGCATTTTGATACTGATTTGTGTCTGCAAAATTCAGCAAAACAGTGACTCATGTCACTTCCTCGCAGTCTATGGACACTCCCACTCTGCCACATTCTGGCATGACCCGCGGCGTTTCAAATTTGCGTCCGCCTGTCTTGTCTGGGTCTAAGATTCTTCAACCCATAAATGTAATGGGTTTGTCCATGTTCAAACCCTTCAAACCCACCGATTTCTCCTTTGAAGCAGCACGTTGATGAAATCAGAACCCGCTCTTCAATGTCATGAATTTGGAAGCCTGTGAACTTTCCCATCTCCATCAGGCTCCAAGAGAACCAACCCCACCTGATATCACTGACGTCATGAGATTTGAGGATCACCAGACGTCTGGGATCTCATGGGAACACCATCCACACGGACATCCAACTGCCCCGCGCTATCCCCGCGGTGCCACCACCTGGAACTGCATGGTATCGGTGCTCCAGGTGCCAGTCTCATCACGGTGCCGGTCACGGTCCAGGACCTCATCCTTGATGCTCGCCTCAGCGATCGCAGTGGAAACTCATCCGAAGAAGCGATAGATTGAAGGGTGGAAAAATGGCTATAAATGGATGGGAAAAAGAAGAAGATGATGATTTCATGGAAACTCATACGAATATGTATACGTATATTATGTCGCAGCTAGCCAGCTTGGATGACCGGAGTGTATCAACATCATCTTTTGGGAGCGGAGTGTTTAACAAAACCCTTTCAGGTTGTGTTTCAACCCCCAACCCAGAAATCGATTGAGACTGCGAAAACATGCGAAAACCCCATTCGAAGTTACATCTTGATATGTAGTTGCTACATCCCCATCTTGTGTCGTTCAATTGCTAAGCCCCCAATCCCAACCCCCTCAACCCCCATCTTTATGAAATCCCCATTGTTGTTGAGTGAATCTGCCTGGGTGCTGGAGAAATCGTTATTTGTGTTGGATTGCGAGTTCAACCCCATGAAACCCCATGTCTTGTTGATCAAATTTGAGGGAACCCAACAATGATTGATCAGCAATTAGTTCAATGACCGCAAATCAAGCCGATACTAGCAAGTCATTGGTGCATCCAACCCCCGAAACCTCTACCCTCTGCTATCCAAACATGGTATTATTTTGAGAAATCCTCTGTAGATGGGGGGTCTGAAATGGTAAAAACATCGAAAAACATCGAAAAACATCTGGTGGATGTTCCCATTTATACATATATTTATACAATTTTATACATATTTATACATGGGTGTGTCTGAAAATAGTGTACCCCTACACCCAATGGTTAATGATCATTATCCCTATTAAATGGCTATAATTGGGGGTAAACCCCATTTTCAGACATATCCACATATTTATACCATGTTTGAATAGCATTTTTTTGTATCAATGGTGCCCAGTGACAAAATATCCCGGCACCTTGGTCTCCACGGCACTGAGCACCAAGAGCTCCGCCCCACGGCGGGCTCGGATGGTGCCTCGGATGACTGGATGATGGTTATAATAGTGGTTATAATTTAATAGTGGCTATATGATGGTTATATGATGGTTATATGATGGTTATATGATGGTTATATATGGTTATATATGGTTATATATGGTTATATATGGTTATAATAGTGGTTATAATGCCAATAATGATGGTTTCAATAGTGGTTATATGATGGTTATATGATGGGAGAAATGATCATCTGGTTGGTGATAGTGGTTATCTAATGGTTATCTAATGATTAATGATGATTGATGATGGTTAATGATGATTGATGATTATAAAATCTGGTTGGTGGTTGACCTACCCCTCTGAAAAATATGAGTTCGTCAGTTTGGATGATGATTCCCAATATATGTGAAAATAAAAGCCATGTTCCAAACCACCAACCAGTGATCATGATGATCTTCCCCCCCCCCGAAGATGTAATTTCACAAACCTAGAACCTAAGATGTTGATGTTGATGGATAGGATTTTGATATATTTTGATATATTTTGGGGATCCTCTCATTGGCATCTATGGTGGCGGCCAGTGCCAGCGATTCAGGTCAGCTGGGTTTTTCAGATGATCCAAGCTCCAAGCGAAGCGACCAGAAATCGTTGGAAAACATGGGTTGATCTGGTCAAAAAACGGGATGATACATCAAGTTGAATTGATAACACATGGTTGATTCAACCTGGTTGATAGATGTTGATAGATTGTCACAACCTCTAGCCGCTCTAGCCATCTCCCACCCCTCATGACTGTGCCTGAATGGGTGTTCTACCACAAACATCACCAAACTACTAACCAACCTTAATCAGCATTAACCAACTTTAAAGTCCCTTCAGTTGGATGAACAGCTTCTCCCATCAAGGCACCAAAAATGGCCAGCTTCTCGAAGGCTTTGTCACGACCTGCCGGGACTGGTCATCCCAGCTGTCAGGATAGGCTTGTCGACAAGTTATACCCATGATGGGCAAGGTTTCCTTACCGAGAGGGATCAGCCAATTTTTTTTAAATAAAAACAGGTGTGGCCGGGCTGGTGATTTAAGAGGATCTGAACATATCTGAACCATCCAATCAAAAAAGTGGCGTCACCATCAGGCGATCGCAGCGGCCTCTACCCTTGTCCACCTCACAAAAGAACATCAGGGTAGTCCACTGATCCTGGCATGACATTGGATCCACCAGTGCGAATCATGTCCCGATGGCTCAATGTAAAATGGTCCAACGAAAAAAGGCGAAAAAGTTGTGTTCCTTTAACAATGATGGCTCAATCTACTACAAACATGTTGATGTATAGTCTACTCCATTCATATGTATTCCATTCATATTTAGGATCTGAATATGATCGTGAGGGTCCGTTCCATTTTTATGATTTAGCTGTGTCCAAAAGAAAGTTCATCTTTCCACCGTTTCTTTTGGGGGCAAGGCTATATTCTCAGTACCAGTGGATGATCCCTTCTGTGGGTTGATTGCCAAATCCTCCATTTCTACGCTAAACGTCCCCATGCACTATCCTCCATTACACCCGCATATCCCAGAAGAAACAATCCCATTCATATTCCACTGGTATCCCATCATGTCCCATTGTATAATCCTCCCATCAAGACTATCCCATTACATGATACACAGTATCAGTAATATTCTGCTATTGCGCCAATCCGGAGCTACCCCGTTCACATCATCCCATCTAAATACTAAATCAATAATCCCCCCATTGTATCAAAAATTGGATTAAAATTCCAAGTGTTTGACCATCAAATCCCAACCAAAACCCATAACCCCATAGATGAAATCCCAGCAAAACGTCCACATCTTGTTTTCATCAGAAAAATCATCAAACATCCCCATGTGCATCCTAAAACCCCCCATCAAAAATCCATGAAACATCTCATGTGCATCCTAAAATCCCCATCAAAATATCATGAAAAATCCACAAAAAAAACCATCCCATCGGTTCCCATCCCATCCCATCACCTCGATGCTGCGCAGGAAGTTTCCCGCACGGCCCGTGACGAAGCCCACCGCCTCCTGGGGCACCTTCCAAGGCTGTGGCCGTGGGAAAAACCATGGGAGTTCCATGGGAAAAGGATCTGCAAATGGTCACATGGTGATTTCATGGGATTTTCAGCGGGATATGATGGGATTTGCTAGGTTTTTTGTTCATGAGACAATCAACCAACCATGACATAGGGATACTAGTACCACTTATGATGGTGATGTAGTATGGATTATGAAAAAGAATGGTAATATTGGAATCGAGTGGGGGGAACTATGGAATATGATATTTGGACATATTTGGGGTTGTATGACAAGGTGCTGCCCCTCCTTAGCTAAGTTGGTTTGTAACTAGGTTCACAAAGGGTTTATGGGGATTGTAGCCAGAGTTAGGTGGGTTGATAAACCAATTTGTAACTAGGGGGCCCCACCTTGCATTGATCATGGAAAACGCATCTCTAAATGGGGACGCGACATAATGGGGAAATTTTGGTAGTTCATCCCCCATTTCATGATTGATTGTCAGATTGAAGCAACAATCATCGCGAAAGAATGGGGATATCATGGGTGTGTCTGATGATTGATGGCAGCTTTGGGGTTTGCCGCCCATTTTCACCCCTAATTGTCCTCGATGTCATCTCTGGGTGATGCCAGTCCCCCCACTTCTGATGTGTTTAGTATCCATAGATGTCCCATCTTTGTTGGTTCAAAATGATGAGATTCCCAACCTTAATCTATGTTGATGTGAAAACCAAGGTATCGCAACACCCAAACAAAAACAAAAAAGTTCAATCATGTTCAGCGTACGTACATCAATATCTCACTGTTCTATAATTACTTATTTAAATTTTAATCTATATTAATCTTACTATAGTTTCTACCTTTAGGTTGCCATAAGCCATTCCAAAATCTTCACCGAAGATTCTAAGCTCCTCGCCTGCAACAGCGTCAGGTCATCGTCGTCGTAGTCGTCCGTCACGGACACAGGACCGGTGCCTCGTGGGGAATTTGTTTTGGGTCGCCCTCTTTGGTTTGGAGATTGCGAACTAACATGGCTAGAGGTCAAAATCATTCCAAATTCAAGAGCCTCATTTTTTGGGTGAAACATCCCATTTCTATCCAAATTTGGGGTCCTTCAACAAAAATAACCCATCACCTTGGCTGCGCTCAGTGGGCTGAGGTGGTGACGCTGTGCCATCACACCCTCGCAGTATTTCTTGGCGCGCTTCCTCCTGACAGATTCGATGGATTCGGATCTCCAGAAAAGGATTTGAATCAGAAATATCTTTGTTTGGTCCAGGGAACCATTGGAAACCACATGTGGATCACTGTGGATCATGTTTCGGATCTTTTAGTACTTCAATGTTCATCATAGTCAAACATCTGAATTTGAGGGAACCTGAGGAATTGAACCCAAACCCAAGTTAATGTATTTATTCATATGTGTGTTTATCTATTAAGCTTGTTTATTCATTTATTCTATTGTCCACCTATTCACCCTTCCCATCCATCCAAATGGTGGAAATCTTGCCACTTGTCACTTTAACTCACCAAAATCTCGACAGTTCAAGAGTAGACCCGACCAAACTCTGCGGATCCATAGGTCTGCGATTCTGACCAATACTATGAGGTTTACTTGATGTTGGATGATGTTGGGGATTAAGCCTTGAGCATCTTTCAGGGTTCCGTTAGACACCCTGCTGTCATTGAAACTGCAGGATCTAGCGGGATCCGGCATTGCAGAAACACATCAGGCAGCATTCATGTTTTTGATTCCATGGTTGCCGAAACAAACACATGTCTGAAACCAACAGTTTCCACAGTTTCCACCAATCAGATAGCCATGATATATCTCATGCCTAGTCCGATCCGCCAAGCCGGATCCCATCTCCATCTCCACTTCACCCCACCGGATCACGCCAAGCCGAGGTGCTGGATTTTGCTGCCGCGGATCTCTAGAATGAGGTCGCGCTCGAAAAGCTCAATCTCAGCCTCCAGTGAGTCACCGTCAGAGGGCTCAGAACTGAACAGCATCCAGTCGGGAAAATGTGGGGTGCCAACAAAGGTGTGTTGGTTTTGATTGAACAAACAACAAAGGACATTTCAACATGACAAACCATTACTCAGCCCATTCTGTGGAAAACAAGAATATAGTATGCAATGAATATATAATCAACAGAACTGATGATTTCCGCAACAAACATGGAAGGATACACAGCAGATGGATAGGAAAGCATATGGAAGGCATATAGCAAGTATTTCACCAAATCGCCTCTGCGACCTTCGCGATCTTCTCCTGAGGTGCGAAAATGTCCCAAAGATCTTTGGTGAATTGGCAAAGGTCTACAAATGTTTGGAAATCCAACCATATGTTTAGATAATTATATAAATATTATATTTTTTGTCGATTTGCCAAAATTCAAAAAATAAAACATGAATCTGAATAAACTAATCATCCATATCGGACATGAAGTACTCTCCGTTCAGCCGAAACGTGTCCCAACACCGCCCCATTTCGCCTGTATTCTTACCTTGTCAGAAGTAAAATGCCATTCACCCCGCAGTGGCACCTTGGTCTTGCCACCCTTGCCAAGAATGAAGGCTGCATCATCGTCTGTGATCTTCAAAGTATCGACCCCATAGTCTTCCTCAGCTGTGCCCATTCCCAGAGATCCCAGAGATCCCAGAGATCCCAGAGATCCCAGAGATCCCAGAGATCCCAGAGATCCCAGAGATCCCAGAGATCCCAGAGATCCAGAGATCCCAGAGATCCCAGTGGCAGCCAAGTAGTTCCCACCCGTGGTGGGATGGTCGCACTCTGGGATTCTGCAAGCTGGTCGGTGCCCAGGCTGTGGGGAGGATACTCAGAACGGAGAAGAGTACAGTATAGATCACTGGACAATATAGTATATATATATATATATAGTATATGTATATATATATATAGTATGTATATATATATAGTATGTATATATATATAGTCAGAGGCTGGGTTCTTGGAAAGTGCTCTAGCAGAACGTCCAAAAATTACCACCTCTCAAGAAACACCGCCCTGCAGGGCTCTAGAATGCTCTAGAACCGAACACCGACGGATGCCAAAGGGACCTGTTCGTTTGGAAAATCCAGAACCGATGTTTCGAAACTTTGCTCAGTTTTCCTGCACTGCCGTGCCCATCAATTTGCTATGTTGAGAATTCAGGGGGGAATAAACTAGGATTAGGTAATTCTTCTTCTTGTTCTTCTTAAATTAAAATAATATTTGAAGAAACGATATGATGATTTTGGAATTTTGTGCCAAACATCTCAACTGGTTGGTGGTTATTTCAACCCCTCTGAAAAATCATGGAGTTCGTCAATATTTCCAGGTCCCAAGGATAACAAACGGCCCAGGGTCGGGTCGTTTCGGCCGCCCAGCACTGCGACTTCGGCTACGGCTCCGCTCCTGGATTAGGCAACAGAAAACTGGGCTGTAAAAAAATCACAATCTATAACTTACATGTATAACAGACAATGTATATCTAATGTGGAATATAGTGATAATATCTAGGGTCTATGGTATATATTAATACTTTATATATGTCTATATAGTAATGTCTATATAGTAATGTCTATATAGTAATGTCTAATTTGTAATTAATTTGTGCACTTGTCAAGCATCACTTTTAATATTTGGTCTCTAAAGAGGTCTACTGTTCTAGCAGTTCGCCAGTTTTTGCACACCCTTCGACAGGCAAAGTCAATAGCTCCGGGTGCCCTGGAGACAAAAGCTGCCCCACCAAGCCCGTTGAGACCTACGGCCCTACGGCAACCATAGTAGGTTGTGATAGTGATAGCAATGGCAATCAATATACCATGATATACCATGATATACTATGGCTGTCTCATGACATTTTGGTGGGTACCGCAAACACCCGGCTCCTTGGGGCTTTTGCCCCTGCTGTCGCTCCGGGGCATGGCTTTCACGTGATCAGTTCAAACTTGACGTTTCTTTGTTGGCCAAACTGAAACCTTTGGTGAAATTCGAAATTCGGCACATTGAGGTATTGTCTGTTTTTCAGAAAGCATCCATGAAAGTCGAAAGAGAAATGGTCTTGAAACATTGGGCATGTCCAAGCTGTAACTACGATTCCTTTGGATCTGTCTCTGCCATATCGGAGCCTAGGAACAAACGGAACTCGAAATGGCGGCAGGCATTCCTCTGTATCCTTCATGCCGATCAATTGGACCACGGTAACACATTCATGGATACTCATGAAATGTAGAGTCAGATGGCACAAGTTGTTCCTAGGATTTTTTCCACTGTTGTACAGCATGAGCATTGCTTCCAACATGGTTGTCCCACTTAGAACCGCAGCTACTAATCATTTTCTAGTGGTTTCAACCCTATTTCTGTCCCTAAAATTGTCTTGCAGCAGTGTCTAAATTTATGTATTTGGTCGATAAAAAGAAACCGGAAGACTTCGCCCAGTTGGTGCAGTAGCATCCCTAGCGCCTAGCATCCCCATGTTGAGGTGGCCAAAAATCATCCCATCTTTGCAGCTCCCACAGCGCTGAAGATTTTTTCAGCGCACTTCATGGTCGCCTCTTGGTCTAAGACCACTTCGAAGCTGGAGAGCAGTTCCTGGGTCGCAAGAGTTCACCAAAGGAGTCGACCAATGGAGGAATGGTGCTTTAGCCTGCTAACAAACATGGCAACTTTCGATCAATCATGAGGATGTATGCAAAAAGAATTGGGGCAAGTGCGCTTAAGCGGCCCAATTTTCTTTAGGAGAACGATATCTTGCAAAAAAAACTGGGGTCCGTCTGAATTACCTGCAGAGCCCTGCAGCTGTGTGTCGGCATAGGCCACTGGCTGCTTGATGGCGTCTTGCAAGCCGTCGGTGGCTGTGACAGCACTGAGCAACATCAGAAACTCCTGACGCCACGACATTACACCAGCTGACTCCAAGACACTGAACCCACTCCTTGTTTGTGGAATCATTGTTTTTGGATGTTTTGGTACTGCTTTTATTATCCACCTTAAGTGCTACTGGTGAAATTGTTGAACAATAATTCCACTTGTCCGCCGAACTGTGGAAGTGTGACACCACTGGCAGGGAGGTGTATCCCAATCCGTCACCGCACGGAGGCATTGAAAACGAACAGGAAAATCAGTTCCTCTTTTGGGGATATCATGGGATTAATATGGGATGTCAAGGATATTCTGATGGAATAAACTGATGATATCCTGAGCCCCCCTGTTTCATTTCTCCTAAATGTCCATACCGCAAACTCTGATCATCTCTGATCAATAAATCAACCTGAGCAAGAATTTTGTCGTTCTACAGTTTCTCTCAACCGAGTACCATGTCACAATTGGAGCACCAAAGTTGCCTGTTATTTCTTGATATACAAACGGGGCACTTCCAGTGGCACATCTGGATTCCGCAACTGGTTAGTGGTTTCAGGAACCAACCATGTCCATCTTTTCCAAATGGGGATGGAAAGTAGCAAAGTATTGAAATCACCAACCATACAGTACCGTAACCTAATCATCAATTGGTCATAAGCTATGATGGTTGGTCCTATACGCATGTCTCTTGTTGGCATTCTCGTCTTAGTTGGTGTAAATCACAATGTGTGCTTGCTATATTTGGATACCAATATTTGTTGCACAATTTTACCCGTTTTGTTCGTTCGATCCCCACCAAGCAAACAGCCACCAAGCCCTTGGCTCCTGTGGTGGCAGCTGTCCTGTCCCATCCACATCCAGACTTCGGCAGGCTCTGAGCAGGGCCTGCATTGTGTTCAAACTGCATAGGGGTCATGAAGTTGGCAAAAAAGAATGATAGTTGCAAATGCAAAAATGATATAGTCCAAATGTCCAAATTCTATAATACCATATAATACCTTATATATATATATACATATATATATTCCTATATAATCTATATTATATATATATACATATTCCTATAAATGTATTCATATGGTTATGTGTCATACCCCAGTACTGTAAATAAAAAATGCTGGGATTTCTGGTTGTTATTCCATTAAAAATCACCAGCTTCGCGCCTCTCGGTGTTCCAGGATCGCAGTGGCCACCCTCTGTGGAACCGCTGCGGCATTGACCTGTCGTTTTTGGAGATCCACAAAAGGGGGACATAACTCAGCCGTTTCTAGTTAAGATAAAACATGATAAAACAACTAGTAAGGAGTTGGGGAAGTTGGCTTGACTTGGTTACTTTCACCACCCAACAACGGGGAACCCCCTCATATTTTGTCACCAAATTTCTATCCAAAATGACCCTAGCATCCGCACGAATGAGCCCTGGGCGTGATAGCGCAAAAGATTCGGTTAGAATCATCAAACGGGGTGCACATTCATGGAGCCTAAAACCCTGGCTACGAGGTCACCAATATGGCCATCTACCTGCCCCCGGGTCCCCTGGCCTTGGTTGGGCACTGCTTCTCACCCAACCCCCGCGCCAGCTCCAGGAAGGACAGGGTGCCTCTGGCGGATCGGTGACTGTAATACTGTTGGGATATACTATTACTACATGTTGGGATATACTATAGTGAGATAATGATATAATATGAATTAATATGATATAATATATATATAATTATATATAATTACTCTTTCTTGGGATATACTATTTGGGAGATATTTCCCAAAGTTAGAGACCCAACATCCCAACAGTTTCATGCTGCGCTTCTAGGTCGGGGCTTCGTCGAAGTTCGACCTAGCTTAGTACTGGCAATCATTGATCAGTCAATGTTCTGCATACCCATCTTATGCGGAATTGAAGAAGAAGTTGTGTCACTTCAAACTCCGTTTGATCTGTTTTGGGAGATAGTTCCAATCCATTTGGGTTTGTCCAAAAATGTGGTACCAAAATCCGAAGGTTTATCATCATTATCCAAGTTTCCAGGTTCCATTCCGGGTTTGAGTGCCATACGTGATGCACCAGTCCCAGACCCAGAGATTGAAACTCAACAATCGATGGTGTTCATAACCTGGGATATCCGCCATTTCAAACCCCATTAGTCGAAGGATATTCATTCAAAAAATCCTTCTCCCCATTTAGCGAATATGATTTTAACTTCAATATGGCTTAATCTTCAGATTCCAATCCCCATGGCTTAGGATGCTTTTCGGTTCCCAATCCCCATTTCTTTTGTTTCCAGGTTCCAATCTACATGTTTCAGCCGATGTTGCTATCTTGAAGTTCCAAGTGGAGGGTTCCTAAAATGGGGCTACCCCCACATCATCCGTGGATTTTCCACTATAAATGTACGTACAATTTTCATAGATTTTCCGTCATAAATCATCCAGCTATTGGGGATCCTCCATTGATGGAAACCCAATGAATCCGCCTGTGGAATTGGTGTCCAGCAACTCCACCAACTCTGAAAGGCCGTCCATGTCTTCGTCGTGGTCGGGGCGACTGACAAGGGCAGGGGAATGGGGAACCTGAAAAGAGCTGGGTGTATGGTGTATGTGGGATTATATGTAGAATGATGTAGAATGATTGAACATTGTTTGTGAGATATGTGGGATAAATCCTTGTCATCACCATCAAACACATCTGCTACTGAGTCATCATTTGAGGCATGTGACATGTGTCGCAAATTATACAAGGCAGCTCGGTCCCACAAACTAGCTTGCAGCTACGGGCTCCACTTTTTTGATTCAGTAGCGACCCCCCGACTGCCAGTTGAATATCATTGAACATCAATGTGAATATTATTATTATTGTTATTGTTATAATGATTATTGATTATTATTATATAATAATTATTATTACTATTATATATTAATATTAATTATCATTAATTATTATTACTATCAACTATTATTATTACTATTATTATTATACGTATATTATTATTAATTGTTATTATGTATGCATACACATCACCCACTCACATGTTAGGCCACAACCCATTGGTTCGCCTGCCAAACAGCCGTGCGTAGAGGCCACCTGAGCTGCTCCACTCTTGGATCTGTCGCAAACCACGCACGGTTTCTGGGATGGGAAGGACCCCGTCGCCGTCCTGCATCGATGATTAATGGCAAGTACAAAGGTTTCTTGCAATTTGTTTCCCCTCCCATTCAATCCATTCAATCCATTCTGATCCATGGCTAAATGTCTTGCCACAATGCCAACCTCATTCCGCTGACACAAATTTAACAAACAACTCCAGATTATCCGGTTCTGACTCCAGATACTCTAGGTACCCTCTGGTAAACTAACATAGCTATGGAAAATCACCATTTTCAATGGGAAAATCCACTATTTCTATGGTCATTTTCAATAGCTATTTTGACATAACCAGAGGGTACTCCAGGTACCTCTTACTTTTGGTGAAAACTTGTGATGCCCCCACCATCCCACGGCGATCCAGCGATGCTCCTTGTCAAAGGCCTGGAAGAAGTGCAGCAACGCAGTGTGCACCGAGCCGTCCGCCGGCTCGGCCCATTGGATGAGCCCTGACGGAAAATGGCCCGAATAAAAAAAAAAACACGAAACATATGGGATCTGGGGTATCTACCAGAAAAAATGAAAAAAAAAAAAGGTATTTACCACATTTATACCACTAAGAATGGAAGATGTACTACCAATGATATGGGAATTTGATGGAATTTGGATGATATGCCTTGACGTTTTGGTGATCCTTTCAAGAGTCAGGGGATAAAAGGAGACAAAAGATCCAAGACCCCGGGCACGACTATGATTGAAGGAAGTAAAGAGCTGGCACAATGATTTCTACAAAAAACTCAATCATTCTTTATCGAAAACCCTGACCTGTCCCAAAAAGGTTCTGGCACAAAAAAAACATGTCCCCTGAGTCCCCGGAACAAGAAACAAAAACCACAACCCCCCTTGTTTCAGCACATCACAGGGGTACTTTCTCACCCCACTTGCGGGTGCAGTTCCAGTTGTAAGTGGACAGAAAAACCCATAGGAACCATAGTTCTTGGGGTCCCATATCCCAATGACTATGGTGGTTATTTCACCATAGGTTATAATGTATAGTTAATTATAACATCTTACACAAGTGGCAATAGAAATGTTCCAATGTTTATAGTTGATAGTTTATGCCACATTTATATAGTTGATGTTCCCATTTTTATAGTTGTTCCCATTAAAACCTCCATCTATAGCTGATTTTCACTTGCCATGTCTGATCACTGGCCTTCTCGCAGCTGCCCTAGCTGAAGCTGCTGCGGCTCATCGCTGGAGAGGCTGGGAGCATAGACCAGGAGCCGGTCGATCATGGTGCCGAAGCTCATTTCCTCCACTTAGGGGGAACTCAACAGTAAATTGGGGATGGAGAAAAAACTGGAGAACCTAGGAAGTCAAGACAGAACTCATGGATTTGATAAACTGATACAAATGGGTAGTGTGAATGTATACCAATGATGTCGTCAGCTACAATCTATATTTCGTGCGAGTATTGTGGAATCTTTGGGACCATCCAATTGTTTCTTCCGTGCAGTACCAATGTTTCACTGAGCTGGTTCTGGAAGGAAACCTCTTGGAATGGGCGAATGGGGAACAACGGCGGACACGCATTTTCCCTGTGAAACTGGGGCATGGTTCATCAACAGAGTATCGGTTCCCATTCCATCCCGCATCCCACATTGTCCCACTATAAACATACTATAAACCCATACTGGTTGGTGGTTTTAACCATCTTGAAACATATTAGTCAATGGAAAGGATTATCCCGTATCCCATATACCCTCTGGTAAACTAACATAGCTATTGAAAACGACCATTTATAGTGGATTTACCCATTGGAAATGGTGATTTTCCATAGCTATGTTAGTTTACCAGAGGGTATTATGGAAAAAAAAAATGTTCCAAACCACCAACCAGCATAAATTTCTTGGTGAATCACAGATTTCCCCACTGTCACCGCCTTGCCCTCGTTCTGCGCAATGAGCCACGCCAAGTGCTGCGCCCGCTCCTCAGGCATCTTGGGCTGCAGAAGCTGCAAGGCATGCTGCAACTCCTGCTGTTCGGGGGATACCAGGAGGATATACTATAGGATATATATATATAAATCAACAAATAGTGTGGATTATAGACAGCCAAGAAGTATCCACTACATTCCACTGTATAAGTATCAGTGGGCTAGAATCGAAGTCATTATCCCAGAATCCCAGGTGGGCTTTATCACCTGGAAATATGTTCTCTAAGGCCACCTATCAATAGTAGGCGTAATAGGCGTACAAGTACTATGCCCAAAAAAAAAATCAGGTTCGAACCCAACCAGTCCCCAGGAGAGGTTACAGTGACCAAGATTTAGGATGGTGAAGCCACTGCCATAGACCCCCAATATCCCCCAATTGTGGTGACGACAAATTTCGAGTAAGATTGCGCAAGAACTACTTTTGTCTGGGTAAATTAATTCTGACACTTCACCAACCTGAAACAATATCCTTCTGGAATACCCTTACTCACCGTGATTGGGCTTTGGGACCTCTGACAGCATGTCAAAGCTTCCAACTGCGCCTGCAAGGACACCAAACCATCCTGACTGGAATCGAAGATGGCTTGCAAGCCTTCCAGGGAGCCGCTTCTTGGGACCAAGTCCCATCAAGGAAGCGGCTTGGAAATATGTTGAGCGAATCAGTTGCCATGAGGGTTGGGCACTCAAGTATACATAAGTATCATCATCCCAAATTGTCACCTTTCTGAAACCCTCTCTGTTTCATAGACATACTCCAACGTGGAAGCGACAAGAAAACCTCACCTGCCTGATTCCATTCTCCTCCCTATCTCACATAGTACACCCATCCCAACGCATAAATCGCGGTCGCCGGCTTGCTTTTCACCCATGTCATATCTCCATCCGCCACCATGTTCATCTATGTTTGTCCAAAATGACATCTTCCGTCTTCATGCAAATTTCCCATCATTGGTTTCATTGAAAATTTACTAGAAACATCTACAATCTCGTGGTCAAAACCAACTTTCCTCTCAATTCCATTGAAACATCTTGAAACACCAAAATAGACCCAGCCCCCCAGGCCTGACAACTGGATTTCGGCCTCCAACATGGCACGCACCAAACGGCCCACTTCTGCCGTGTTCAGCCTGGGTTATCGTTTTTTAATCCGTACATTTCACATCAACATGACATCATGAGCAATGGCCAAAGTCCTTTCTAATGTTTGGTAGATTGATGTTCATCATGCATTTCACTCTATATATATATCCCTATGATTGGAAGTACAAATCCCATGACCCAACTGTTATGGATTCATGTGTCCCTTTATAAACAACTTCAACCCATTTCAACCCCCAGGTTTCTACCAGCCAAGAAAATGTGGCTGGCGGTCCTCCATAAATGTGGTTAGCCAGTAATTCACCGACACCAGCAAAATACCAGGTCGATGTTTCCCCAAATATGACTCTCTGTGCCCAAAATCATATGAACACTGAATTAAATGAATTAACAATTGACGATTGGTTCCGTTGCTTCCAACATACAACAACATTTGGCTATGGATCAATACCTATTAATACCATTTTTAGTGGGATGAACATCCATTTACCAACTATTTTGATGTTCATCAGGGGTACAAGGTTTTGACACACTGCCATTTCACCCCAACATCCAAAAACCACCTGGTCACCCCGTGGTTTCAACAAGCGGCTGCAACCACTCCACCTTCACCGCCTCCAGCAGCTGTCGGTAGTCCACCCCCTCCAGCGGCGGCGAACGCTTCTGGAAGAAGATCCGTTGCCACGGCACCCTAGAACTGCACAGCTCCTTGGGACATGGGAAGGCCCTGCAGTTTATGACCCCCGGAGCGTATCATGGATGTATGGTATATGTAAATAGATTTTATTCGAAGGAAGTTTAGAAGTCAAACTTCCGACAATATGGACAGATGAAAAGCAGAGCAGGGAAGAGGCAGAGAGAATAGAAAGATTAGAAGAGAGAAGATTAGAAGAGAAAGAGTCAGAAGAAAGAAGATGCAGATGCGCGAAAAGGTAGGAAAGTCGCGAAACACTGTGTTTTTCCAATGATTTGTGGCTCCGGAGAGTCGAAAAGTAGGCTCGCTAAAGCG
>Ga0126342_10001930_pt1 | contig 30965 bp, 21 predicted proteins | sample Cyp1metagenome_FD_92528 | JGI IMG/M metagenome (GOLD analysis project Ga0126342, IMG submission 92528) | Coral microbial communities from Lord Howe Island, Old Settlement Bay, Australia - Cyphastrea 1 metagenome | ecosystem: Host-associated > Invertebrates > Cnidaria > Coral ...
GAAAAATTTTTCAGCAACCCACCACCTTCCATGGACGGAAGGAAAAGTTCTACCTCATGGACGAGGTTGCAAAAACAAGCGTCAAAACCAAGCACGAAAAAGTTCAGCTTGGAGGTCATTCCACGCTTCCCAACTGAAAGTTGCGCGGATGGTTTAACCCATCTGCTGATCAAAAAGAAAATGTCGCTCCAACATTGCCAACGTCTTGTCGGACATCTTCAGGGAAGGTAGGAACGAGAGGCCATCACTGATGTAAATGCGGGCCACTTTTGAAGATTCCCAGCGTCCGCAAAGCAGCGCAGCCTCCATGCTCTGTGTGACCTGAAAAACATGAGTTGCTCCTCCCCGCCGAAGCGAGTAGGGGCGAAAATTGAATTCATCAAGCGCAAAGTACTTGCAGAGCTTCCGGAAACGCTGTCGAAATTTAGTGCCTGAACTGGACCACAATGGCAAGGCCTGCAAGTTGGCCGACTTACGAAAGTCCAAAAGTGCCCTGATTGAGTCCAAAACCGCCACATCAGTGATGCTGACGACCTCATTTGCCTGATTTCGCTTTCCACTTTTCGTCTCCTTCAAAGAAACCAAGCCACTTGTAGGCCCTAAGATGAAATCTGCAGTGGTGAGGTTGAGGGCCTCGCCTGTCCGAGGCAAACAGTGAAACGAGAGAAGCAAAATGCAGCACATTTCTAGGTTCCCGCAACTCAACTCATATGCTGCCAGGCTTCTCACCAAGCGCAAGGTGAGTGGAGGCGCACGGCTGGGAATCTCAATGCGCCGCCACACATTGAAAAGCTTCCACGAATGTGGGATGATCCGGCGCGTCCACGGCTGATGGAAGTGCAAGGCTGATAAGCCGTCTCCGACTGTTAGGAGAGGCTCGCCAGAGCGCCACATCTTTCGCACCCAACGACACATCCAATTATCCAGCTCAGCTTTATTTGGACATGCCTCCATGTATGGGAGCAGCTTGCGCAACGCTAAGTAATAGCGGCGCTGGGTCTTTTCACTGAGCGCGGCATCATCCAGCACAATGCGGGCCCGACGGCGTGCCCTCTCAGCACGGGATGTTCTCCCAGCGAGGATGTGCACCACCATCACTGGCGCGACTTCTCATCTGTCGGATTATCACCCGACTCAACATGCGCCATGATGAGCTGTAGCCCAAAGGCCAAGAGATATGCTGAGAGGACCTTGTTGATCCGCTGCAACTGAAGACTGCTGCTTCGTCCCTTACTGACCACGCTGATGGACACATAGGAATCACTGAGTTGAACCACCCTGCAGTCTGAAACTTTGAACCGTTGGATGAGAAACTTCAACCCCCAAAGAATGGTTTCAAGCTCCAGTACATTTATATGGCTGCTATGTTTCCATCTCTGTGCGTACCCATGCTGCCATTTCCACCAAGCTGAAGCCACGGACTGCCGCGGGAAATTCTTGGGTGCCATAACCTCACCTGTTATCATTCTCACGTCAGACCCTGTATGGTTTGTACGACGAAGCAACAGTCGGTTGAGGTTTTCCACAGATGGTAGGTTTTCAGATGGGGTCCCTTTTGAAGAGCCATAGTTGAGTTTCCTACCCAAAGGAGCCAATGACCGCACATGCATTCGAAACCCCGGAGCTACCCCCATTCTTGCTGCCCAGTGTTGGTACGGTGCCCAGGGGATCCATTGTTTGCAACAAGCCGCAGCCAAAATGACAAAAGAAAAGATGGAGAATGAATCGCCCAGGTAAGAGTGCCTTGCATCCAGAAAACCTTGGGGGTCACGTTTTGCATGAGATGTGGACCAGGCCAAAATGGTGTGATTGAAACCATACCCCAGTAGAAGCTCCTTTTCCTCCGGGTCAAGCAAACGCCAAGATACATCGTTGGTGAGGATATATTCCCAAGAGTACTGGTATGGGGGATATCTGTAGGAGTCCTCCTTCCACCGCTGCAAACACTGAGGACTGCATTTGTGAATCCCTGCTGGTTTTGGAGGTGGAAACTTCCTTGGTATACTTTTCATGCATGTAGGAAAAGTTTTTCCATACTCTTCACCCTTCCATTCAAACCCCGGTCTCATCCATTGGTCGGTGGAAGGATACTCTGCATGGGCCTCCACTTCATTCCATTGTGGCTTCCAGGTCACTGTGATCCCCGGCATGCAATCTTCAACTTTTTCCGTCGTCCACGCAAGTCGAGGCCGTTTCATCGGCACAGCGTGCTCGGGGTTGAGCAGGTAAGGCTTCTCACCAAGCTCCCAAGAGATCTCTGCGCATGCCTCCTTATCCATCGAAGCCACATTTTCGTAGACATGCTTGACTGTAACTGACGGGCCAAACTCCTCCTTGCACAAGGCCTCAATCCTCGGGACCTCGTAGAACAGCGAGGAACAAGGCCCTTCCAAATTGAGCCGGCCAGCCTTTACCCTCGACAAGTCGGTGCAAGGGAATCCTGCCCACAGGTGAACCTCAGTGATTCCAAGGAATTTCCTGCTCCATGTCTGCACCATGGCTCGGTCCACCAGCCTTATGTCCTTCACGAAGAGAGTGCCAGGCCAGCGCCTAGAGCAAACACGGTTGGCTCCCTCATCCAATTCGACGGCTATCCGCCCGGCCGGGACCAGCGACAGCACGTCGTACGCACGGAAGGCTCCTCCTATCCCGTTAAAAAGGGACAAGAGAAGAACTGGGATCGTTTGGCCGTCTCCTGGTCTCTGCAGCTTTGCAGTGGCCCTGACGAAGTCCTCACCTTCACTGGTCAGATGCTCCGCAAACCCTACTGCTCCAGCCTTCTCTGAAGCGTCAGTGCACACGACCTGCTTGGCGATCGAAGCTCCCAAATTGCAGTGGAGCAGGGGTGAACAGAGCAGAAGCCCCAAAAACTCTCCTTTTGCCTTTTCCCTTGTTAGGCGGGGGGTTTGGCTTCCTCCGCTGGTCACCTTCCAAACTTCCTGCAGAAACCCCATGGCTGGCCTTCTGAATTGAAGCACAAAAATCCACCTGCCAGCAAGGATTTGGGCCTGCTTCTTGTCCAGCCCTTGCGCAACAAGCGTCCAAAGAGTGGATAATCCCAGCTTATGCAGCTTCTGGGTGGATACCCCAAGCGCACCAGCCTCTCCATCTACTTCAGCGCCAAGCTCCTGGATGTAGCTGGCAGCCGAGACTCTCTTCTTCTCTGACGAGATGACACCCGCCAGCCGCCAGGCATCCTCCGCAGCCTCATGGCACAGGGAGCCAGCCAGCGCTGGTGAGTCCGCTTCAATCCTTTCACACGCACAGAAGTTGTCAAGATAGACATGCCACCAACATCTGTCTGCCTCCTCTGCCGTCTCCAGTATCTCTGTGAACCATCTGGGCAAAGGATTGCTCCTGGCCACCTGATTGTAGGGATTCAGCCGAGCTTGAAGCAAGATGTTCTCCGACACCTCTTGCATGATTGAAACGCTGTTCAACCAGCCCATTGGCAACACCGAGCAGCACAAGGCAAACTGCCGGCGCCCGTGCCCCATGAGCTCCTCTTCTGAGGCGATCACATTGAAGGCAAGGTGTCGATGCCAACAAGGCGGAATCTTGAAAAGATAAAAAGCTGAGGACATGTCACTTTGAAACATCTCCAAAGACTGCCCCTGTTCCAGCACCAAACTCTGCCAGGATGTAATAGAGGGAAGATTTGAAGCGCCCCCTTCCAGTTGGTGTTGGGTGGCATTACTACCCGTGAGGTTCATGATCAGCCTCAAAACTGACTCCCCAGACTTCAACAGGGTAGCCTTCTTGACCCCAAACAGCCCGTTGAGTATCCGTAGTGAACCCACCTTGTAAACCAGCTCTAAGGGAACCCATGAGCAAATGTTTCGCCGTACCAGTTCATGTGCAATGGCCATCTTGTCTTCAGGTTTAACATGGATCTTGCCGGGAAGTTTGGGTAACTTGACATCATCGGGGCTTTTCAAAAGAAGTGAGGGATTCAACAAGAACTCACGAGTCCTAGGGGAAACCCAGTGCAAAGTTTCGATGGAACCACCATGTTCTTCAGGAGGTAAACTGGGGATGACCTGTTCCCATGAAAGTTGCTGACAAGTTGAGATCTCCTCTCCATTGTACCCCACTTGACGACCGCTCAGCTCTTTTCACCAGTCACTCTCGGTGAGAGGGTTTGACACCACGTCTCTTGCGCAGCGTCGCTCTATGGCCGTCCTCATGCTCTCTGCCGCGGCCTGCTCGGACTGAGTCCAGCGCCCAGGATAAGGTGCCCCCTTGTAACCAGCCAACTTGTTCAAGGCTGACACCACATTGAACAACCATGCAGAAGCGCTCCAAGTGCTCACCACTTCGGGCGAGGCAACTTCCTCCAAGCTGAATTCTTTGAAACAAGTTGTGAAGGTGTTGAGATCACCTTCCCTGAAAGGAAAAACTGAGTTCCGCCCACGGGCAGCGCTCAGGTTTGCAGCGGCTGAAAAACCTTTCCAAGTCTCCATCCACTGCGGCGCACGGAAAATCAAATCATCAGCAACTGCGCCATGGATCAACCACCAAGCTAGCACGCATCCCAACGCTCGATAGGACGTGCAGCACGGTATGGAAGACTTAAAGTCCCTTATACCAGCGCAGCCAAAAGCTGAAGTGCCCAGAGGCTCAAAACTCCCCAAGCGCTCTTCTTTTCCCTGATTTTCAGTCCTTCTCATTTGTCGCTTGGCTTCTCCTTCTTCTTGTTGGGGTCCGGCTCGTTCCCATCGACGTTTTGTCCCCACCAGGACTTGGCCTTGCCCTTGCCTTTTCCTCCTTTCTTTGTTTTGCCCTTTGGCTCGCCTTGCCAATCGGGCCAACCTGACCCTTTTCCCCGGCTGCCACGGCCCTTGCCGGCGCCTGGGACATGCCACAAGTCGGGCTGGGAGACCTTGGCCGCGAGCTTGGCCTGCTTCCTTGCCTGCAGAACCAGCTGGGGCCCTGCAGCTGATATCTCCTCCAGTGGCAGGAGTTCCAGCTGACGCGCAGCCGTCCAGTTGCCATCCAGCAGCGACTGATGGAGGCTGATGAAGCGCGCCGCCAGCAGGTCTCCCACATGATCGAGGGCTCCTTCCCTCAAGGCATCCATGCAGGAGCTCAGCAGGTGCATCTCGCGAACCTGACCATTGATAGTCCCCACCTGAGGCCTGATGATGATGGAGAAGTAAGAGCTCAGCTTCACCCCCGTGGTGTAGTTCTTGTTCTCCTCTTTGCCCACAACTACTTTGGAGCTTTGGTCCAGCTGAGCCCTCGCATGCTCCACTAGGAGCTGGAGAACGCTCCCAGGCTTCTCCCTTGCCCTCTTCCTCAGGGGGGGCTCCATTTTCAGGTCTTCCGAGCTGCTGGATGAAGCTCCCTCGAAGTCCTCGTTGGAGCTCCCGTCGGAGCCACTCGTCTGGCCACTGCCATTCGAGGAGCTCGGGCTGGAGTCCGGATCTCCACTCCTTTTCTTCCTCCTCCTCCGGCTGCCTCCTGGTGAGCTGCTCTTGTAAGGGTTTGAGCTCTGACCCTTCTTGTCTTTCTTCTTTTTCTTTTTCTTCTTCCCACCGGCAGCCTGTTGTAGTAACCTCATCAACAGGGCACCTGGGTCCTTCTTCCTTGCCTTCTCCTTCTCTCCTTTCAGCTTTCCTGCTTTTTCTTGAGCAGCTTTCGCCGCTTGACTCAGAAGCTGAACCTGCAAGCTTCCGGTAGAAGTGTCTTTTATAGCCAGAGGTTCCTCGCGGTCTGCATCCTTTGTTTTTCTCTTCTTTTTCACCTTCTTCTCCCTCTGGCTCTCCTCTCCAAGGCCCAACTCCTCTGGCCCTGGGTTTTCCTTGGCGCTGCGACGAGGTGTTTCCCTCAGCGCGCTCTTCCGCCGTTCGTTCAACGTCTCCTCCTCTTCCAGAGGTGAGGGTGAATATAGTGGAGATGCACGATCTCCTGATGTCCCCGGGCCAGCGCGGGACCTGACCCAGCGCCCCCAACACCCTCCTGACTCATCTTGGCTTTTGCATCGTTCAAGCGCCTTCTCAACTCCTTTCTTTTCTCCTCTGACACCCTTTCCATGTCTTCTCCTGGGGCCTTGGGTGGATGAGCCTTTGCCGAAGGCTTCATAGGTTCCACTTTCTCCCAAGGCGACTCGTCTCCTGCGGGGATAGTGATGTCCAAACCAAAGGATGGAGGGTTGGTCTCCTCGTCCATCTGATCTAACCACTTCTTCATCTGCTTCTTCACAGCTGCTGTCATATAGTCCCTGGCAAAACCCTCTGGGGAGAAAACCCTGAGTCGGGAAATGTGGAGCGTGAAGTCGCCGTCCACCTCGCAAGGATCGCTGTGACAGAGATGGAGGCAGCCTGCACGTCTGTTGAAGCTCGTCGACAACCCCCGGGTGATTTCTGGGTCGTCGCAACCCAAGCTCTTGACGTGCAAGACCATGTCGCCTTCTAAACCCAGCTCGATTCTTGTTACCAGGAAGCCTCCCCATAGATCGGCAGGGAATTCCTCGCCCGCCGAGTTCAAGTCGACCTCCACGATCTGCCCTCTCAAAACTGTCAAGGACTCCCAGGCTGCGTGGTCCTCGAGGGAGAACTCCGCGCCATCGGGGTGCCCTACCTTCCTCATCTTCTATCTCTTCTGTCGTAGGGCGTGTAGCCCTGCGAGTGGTGTGAATCCCAGTAGGAAGCCGGACGTTTCCTGTGCAACGGCTGGTCTGGGTTGTCCAGTGCTCTGTAAAGTCTCTGGTGATTTCTCCCTGCACGATTTCCGCGTCTCGTGCGGTCTGGATCCTTTCTCTTCTTCTTCTTCTTTTTCTTTTCTCCTTCTCGAGGCTCCTCAGGACTGCGCCTTGAATCCCCAGGAGGCGGTCCCTGTGGACTGCGGGGCCTAAGGGGTGACTTCCTCTGACTCTCTTCCCTTGCCGGTTCTGCCTCTTCCTTTTCTGGCTTGCTAGCCTTGCTCTTTGCAGCGGTGGCCGCCGCAGGCTTCTCCTCTGGCTCCTCACTGGCCGTCTCGTAGGCGCTGCTGCTCTCGGGCTGCTCCTTGACGGTCTCCTTTCCAGGAGGAGGTGGAGGCGGCGGTAAAGCCACCCGAGGTGCTGGGCTCCTTGGCCTCTCAGATCGGCCTCTCTCAGCTGCTCGAGCGGACTCGGCGCTGCGCAGGCTGCTAGAGACGTTTCTCAGCGCCCGGACCGACCTGACCAACCCCTCAACCTGGTCAGAAGCCAGGCGCCGCAACGCCCGGTTATGCCAGGGAGAGGAGAGCTCAGAGCCCAGCGCCTCCCACGCGCTGCAGGCAGCACACCAAGTGTCACCAGATTCTGGTGCCGCCTGGTGGCACTTAGCACAGCTCATAGAGCTTGAGCCTCCAAGAGCGGCAAGGCGCCTGATTTGCTCACCCCTCTCCCACAAACTGTTCTAAGAACTTACTATTATAGATATTATACATATTATACATATTATACATATTATACATATTATACATATTATACATAATATACATATTATACATAATATACGTATTGTACTTATTATACATATTATATATCATACATATATCATACATATATCATACATATATCATACATATATAATACATATATAATACATAGATAATACATAGATAATACATATATAATACATATATAATACATATAATATATATATATATATATATATTATTGTATACATATTAAATTATATATACATATTAAATATCTTACATATACGTATAAATGTGTGTGTGTGTGTCTATGTTCATCATCCCAAGGTGGAAATGGCAGGAAATGTCACCACCAAGCAGTGCCTGTCGAACGGCTTAACTGAGATTCAACAGCAATATCATTAACATCCAGAAAAGATACTGATGATATCAACTATACATCTATAGTCCACAGTAACACCCAAAGAGATGCAGAAACGTCAAATTTGCCCATGTTTCAGTAGGATCTAACACGACTTACTGCATTTTTCGCAAGTTGCCATACAGTAGTATGTACGTAATTTGCTCAAATAGCTGGTTGCTGGTTGAGCCCCCTGAAAAAAAAAAAAAATGAACCAGTGACATATTGCTTGATATCTCCTTCTGCTTGGTAAATGTTGGTGAACTCCCCATTTATGATGAGTTGGTGATCCCGATGATCCATGCTCTCATCTATCTCATCATAGATTTAGCTATCCATTATAGATCCATGTTATTTGCCAGATTTATCCATATATCATCATATATCATATATATATATATATATATCCATTATCATATAGGAATCCATATAATCATCCAGTGTAAATACCAGATTAACCCTTATTTACCAGTGTTTATCAGTATATCTATTATATATATATAACCTATATATCTGGATGATATATCTGTTATTTACCAGTGTTTAGTCATCCATCCCGATGGTAACCTCCTGCGCCAAAGCTTTCCCCGCATCCGTAGTGAGGCTGTAACCCAGGTCGCTGCAGCCTGAAAAAAAACGAGGCAAGGCGCAGTTCACTGGAGAAATTGGGATTTAAGATCCAGCAATTGGGAAATTGAAGAAACAATGTCATTTGTATAATATGGTTGAAATATGTATGCTATAATTTATAACTGATATTAATCATATGATATATTTAAGATCCAGAAATTTTATGAAAATGTGTTGTTGTTTTTGAAGTGACTCCCACTTTGTGGTGGATTTCACCAACAATATGGGGAGTTGATATGATTTCACCAAGAATTCTGGTTGGTGGTGCAATAACCATCTTCAAAAATATGAGTTAGTCAGTTGGGGTTACTATTATTCCCAATATATATGGAAAGTCATAAAATTCATGTTCCAAACCACCAACCAGTATATCAGTATATAATTGGCTGTATATGAATGAAAATGGAACATGGGATGAACATTTATGAAAACGAGAGCTGGTGGGACAGAATGTGGGATGATGGCTTTCCAGCCTCAGCTGGTGGCCTATGATTTGACCTCAAAACTGGGTGAACATGGGAAAGTTGTCTCAAAACTGATGGCATTGTCGTAAGTTATATTAGATAATACAGAAAGGGAGAGAGAGAGAGAGAGAGAAAGAGAGTGTGTGTGTGTGTGTAATCAAATCATGCGGGATGAGAAATAGAAAGATATAGGCCATGACTAAAAGCAGTTTGGTCGTCCCATTTCTCACCAGGCAGTTTGACTTCACCATGATATGTTCAGGTTGAGCTGCCGCGCCGAACGTGTTCCAAGGAATGCCCCCGAAGAGCCTGACGAACGAGGGACCAAGTGAGGCTGCGACAAACCACCAGTACTTCCCGCGTTTTGCACATGAGGTCTGTCCGATTTGTTTGATAAAACTTAAAGGAAAATATATAATAGGAAAAACCTTAAATGCGATGGTTGAAAACATAATTTTCCCGATTAAAGTGGTCATTTAGAGGTATACCCGATTTTCGGACAAACCCGCATGAGGTTTTGCTAGCGACTCTCAAAATCCTGACCAAGACGTTTAATGCACCAGGGTATCTTTGTGATAGGCCGGCAAAAATCCCCTAGAATAAAGGTCTGGTTGGTGGTTTTAACCATCTTGAAAAATATTAGTCAATGGGAAGGATTATCCCATATATTATGGAAAATAAAAAATGTTGAAACCACCAACCAGAGGTACTAAGGTACCTCAAATTTTCCGGTCTCTTTGAGTGATTTACCCATTGATCTGTTGTGCTGGAATCTAGTGCCTGGGATCCAACACAGCGACGCGGCGAAAACCGGCGGCAGCCGCCATCCTGGGTCGTGGATCAAGGGGTTTAAATGACAAGAAAATGACAATTTTTTGGGGGGATAAAGGGGATAAATGATGGATAAATGATGGATAAATGATGATAAATAACCCAAGATTATAGATAACTTAGATAACTCTGTTTGGTACCGGAAATTGGGGCACGCCATGCCATTTTCGTTTGCCACTTCAATGAATATGACCAAAACATGGTAAAAACATAGTAAAGCATCAAATTTCGGAGTAGCCTATTTGTGGACAAACCCATCTGAGTCACTGGGGATCATTGCAGGTGGGATATTCACATAGTCGAAACCGGCGATTCTTGGCAGTAACGATACCACTTTCAGGGTACCCAATGTTGATCCCGGGGTGAGAGCGGCTGGGAATTGGGATCCTAGATGCTCAAAAAGCTAGTAGAACGGGTCATATGTCACAGCTACATGGAGATGTTGGAATCCAATCCCCAATCAACCAATGAACACCTAGGAATTGAGACAGCTGCAAAGTATCATACCACGACATGTGCAATAGATCAGCTGAATCTCATCTCGTGTTTCAATAACACTGGATCTTCACTTTGATGTCCCTAGCTTTTTGCTAGGGATAAACCGTGATCCAATCATGGACGCTTCACCACGCTTCACCATAGAGATCATAAAGGTACCATCTGGTTATTTAACATAGCCATGGAAAATCACCATTTTTAATAGGTAAACCATCTATAAATGGGCCATTTTCCATGGCTATGTTAGTCATAACCAGAGGGTAAATCATCTACGGGGCATTTTCCATAGCTATTCGTTAGGATGGTCTGGAGGCCACCTGAGTTTCCCATGCTCCAAGTTACAGGGATAAATACGGTAGCTGATGCGGATGTGACACCAACACCAACTGCGCCTGACTAAAAAAAGGCGTTGCGGCAGTTTCAAGCGAGATGTTGGGGAATAGACAAGTTAGTTTTACATACACGTATATACTGTGTATAATATATATATATATATACTTTTAAAAAAAAAAACGTGTGTCAATTCAACTGAAATCATCCCGTTTCGTTCTCACTTAGATCGCTTTCAAAAAACAAAACCAATCACAAAGATGTGGGAAAGTTAGCAGCGGATTTGGAACTGCAGGGCTTTGGCGAACATCATGGTCTCTCAACTAGAAATGTCACAGAAACTCTGTGGGAACAAATTTCCATTCGAGAAAGGAAAAGAAACCTCGTCCCCTAACCAAAGAGCGGGTATTTGTGGATGGTCCTCCCTTAAAATGAAGCTCCTTTTTCGCATCCTATAGCTATTGACCCAGCTGGTTGAAATCTGTGGACGAGGTTTCCCCTTGATTTGCATCAAAAATTTTCCACACCTCGGTCGCTCCATCCTCCGAAGCTTTGCCCGAGGACTGTGGTGCGGCGCGGCTGTTTGCGCCCCAGTTTGGCAGTAAAAATAGGCAAGTTTTGGCCAACATACACGAAGTAACAATATACAGATATTTAGACATGGGAAGATTTACCAAAACTCAAAGTTAGGAGTTAACCATATTTTTATATATGTTTACCAAAAGTTTTGGGATGTTAACCATCAGAATATGCGGGAGTTTTTACAGTTAGATAAGTATCCAGATCTACAGGCAAAGACAGTTCTACAAAAATAGTTCAAAACAGAGGTGTCAACAAGAAAGATGTGGCATAGTAACCAAGATTGTGGATACCATTGCGGGCACACAGGCAGTCGCAGCAAGGGGCCGAAACTGTGGTTTTAGCTCACGTCTGGCAGCAGTCCAAAGAATGAAGATCAAACATTTGAGATAGGAAACAAAACAAATTTGGCAAAGGATCCAACCTTTACCCTCTGGTAAACCAACATAGCTATTGAAAATGGCAATTGAGTTCGTTGATTTACCCATGAAACATGGAGATTTTCAATAGCTATGTAACAAATTACCAGAGGGTAAACGAGTGAATCATAAGCCTCCAACATCACAGCCTCGCGAATCAGCTCTCTGATGTGCAGGAAGGCATCCGCGGCAGTCTGTGGCCGGGAAATCCCCCAGAAGTGGAGCTTTGAATGGGAAAATCATCTATAAATGATCGATGATCCATGTACATCCATTTATCAGGAGAATCACAATTTTCATGAGGAAACTTATGATTGATCACTGGATGGACTAGGTGTTCTCCTTGTTTCAGACAAATCCTGATGTGCAGAGGCTGGTCGCCAAGGAGTTTCTCCACCAGCGAATGCTTGGACGAGCCAATTGACGGCAGTGAACCCAACAAACATCTGGTACAAACCGGGAAATGGGCCCATTATTCCAAGCGTATGTACGTGTGTGAGTGTGTTTGTATCATCCATGCCCATGCCTCTTATTTATTTGTCCATTTACTATTTACTTCTCTGTTTATCACCATTTGCTTATATATGCATTTCATGTGTAGATATATGCATATGCACATATACAATCATATACACATCATATTATATATAATATTGTGTATATATATATTTATATATATATATATATACAGATGGCTGTATGTGTATACATATATATATATACATACATATATATATATATATATAATTACATATATACATACATATATATATATGTATACACAGTATATAATATCGGTCATATCCTGGAGTTCGCCACACGTTTCGCATCTCCGGCGGGTTTCCCCGCCTGCGAGACACCGCCACCGGGGGAGCGGAGCAAAGGAGGTCCCAGGCCATGCTGTGCCTGGCGCTATCTGGAGATATGTCAAAACTACCATAATAATGGGATTTAATAGTGATTTTATGGGATTTAATAGTGATTTTATGGGATTTAATGGGATTTAATGGTGATTTTATTGGGATTTAATGGGATTGTCTGGTGGTTGAATGGGATTTAATATGATATAGCCTCTGGTAAACTAACAGTTTGCTATTGAAAGCTGCCATAGAAATTGTTGATTTACTTATTAATAGCATGGTGATTTTCCATGGTTATGTTAGTTTACCACAGGGTAATCATGGTTAATGATGGGTTAACGGTAATCATTTAAAGTTATAGTGCTGGGACGCTTGAAACCCTATAAATAACGTAATAAATAATGGGATAGATAATGGGATAAATAATGGGACACATAATGGGATAAATCTTGAAACCCTATAAATAATGGGATTCTTACCACCTATCAACTGGTGATTTCGCAACCATCCACAGTATTTTAGGGGAATGAACATCCATTTACCACCTAATTTTTCGGGTTCACTGGGGTACCAGGCTTTTGACTCATACCCATATAGTTAGATAAAGTTATAACGGCATGATATAATGGTAATAGCAACAGTAGCAATAGTCGTAATAACCAATAATAGTTATCGTCATCGTAACTAAAATTGGAACCGTCGAATAATACAGTAGGAATGAGACTCAAAACAATGGTTATCAATTGTTGCGTTCATAGTATTTTTGTTTAAAAAAAGAGACTCTTACAATGAAAAATTGTTTGGCCGACCATTACAAGAATTGGGTAAGAGTTAAAACAAATAATAAAGAGTTGAAAATATTCAATAGTTTAACCAATAACTAATAATAATATAGTGTTAGCTGAATAATATCGAATAATACTTATGACTAACACATTGTATATTAGTTCATAATTTAGTTTGTAAAATGATCGGAATTCTAGTAAATCTCGTGGTCGTCATAGCCAATAAGAATGAGTGGGAGAACTAGTCAAAGTGATAATATACAACAATGATAAGATTGTATTGAATGATTATTAGTTCTGATACAAGGCATTTTCCAATTATAAGTTGTAACTGATACCCATGGATAATCAATTAAATGGGACAGTTATGTATAGTCATATAATTTGTTTTTTTTTTTACAGTTACCCGTTGCCCCAAAGGAAGTAGACCCTGACTGTTCCAACCCCCATAGTTGTTTCAGCAAGGTCCGGAGGTAGTTGTAGTGACAGCTACCATCTGGTTATGACTAACATAGCCATGGAAAAAACACAATTTTTAATAGGTAAACCATCTATAAATGGGCCATCTATACCATGGCTATGTTAGTCATAACCAGAGGGTAGTTATAACTATAGCTATAGCTATATACAAACGGGATTTTTGATGGGATGGTTTTTCGAAAATCGTTGTTAATCGTTGTAGAAAAATTGATCCCAGGAGATAACGGAATATATAAATAGCATATACCTTAATCATACCCATTTCAAATCATGGTTCGCTTGGGCGTATCGTATCATGCCATATCAAGTCATATCACATCATATGTGAGGCTGTTCCCCCATAGGATGTGCTGCCACTGGCTCAGTGCCGTGCTGCCAGCGCAACACGTGAAGACCCCCAAGCAAGCTCAGGAAGACACGTCCCCAGCAAAAATTGATGTGACAAGCCAGGAATCATATCATATCATACAGCATCATATCATATCATTTTACATCATATCATATCATGTGGAAATATATCAACGCATGCTGTTAGTTTGTATATCCAAACAAAAGCTGTTTTTGTATGACAAAAAAAAATGTACAATGAGAAGTACAACTATATTAGTGATGTAATAGGATATATGATGATATATGCTTAAGAAATGAGGATGGAAATTGCGACAACGAGTCGGATTTACCCCCAATCTATGGCCATTGGCAAGGTGGTAAAATCATCTACACATGATTTCAGCCCTAATCTATGGCAAGAAGGCTTTGAAATGTTGGGAATATGATAGAAAAACGTGGGGATATATGATGAAATTAAGATGATATGATGATATGTATCACTACGCAAACAAGAACTTGGATCGCTTGGACCCTGTGACAATTAAATATGGCTGGCAATAGAAAATCCGCAATTTTAAGATGATTTACTGATTTACTTATCTAAATTCATGTCTAGCAAAGGGTGATCAGCAAATTTGTATATCACGAATCGGGTATAAAGATGTATTTATCGATATTTATCGTATAAAATGATGCCTTGCCAGCACATATTTCTCCATCTGATCAGCGACTCAGAGATTAGCCAGTTCACCACATGATGATGACGATGACTCAAATAGTGGAGCCTCTGGGACCCCACTTTCCAGAACAGATAGAACACTACGGTACTACGCGCGGTTCGGTTCCTTGATTTCAGGGACATGTGAGCAGACTCAGAAAGCCATGATTTAGCCAATTGACCATCCAAACAGGGGATTTTTTTGTCCTGCCACATGACAGGCGCCGTGCTCTGCTTTGAGACGCAAAACTAGCTGCGAAGAGATCGTGTCAGCCAAAGGGTGAGGTTCCCGGTTTTAAAGGTTTCTCTTTGAAAAAGATGAAATATAATCATTCATCAATTCATCTATAGATGATCAATAGTGATCTATTTTTCACCATTAAATAATGGGAGGGGCCCCCGTTGCTAGCGCTGGAAAGTAGTAGCTTTCCCAATGTTCGAAAGTATCCTTTGGGAAATGATCATAATCAGCTGTAAAATGCACTCCTTTGGAACAATGGTAGTCAACAATGGTTCAAAATGTGGAAAATTCCAAGAAGAATCATTCCACCCTAGAAGAGAAAACAGGATATATCTCCACTTTGAAGCATTAGGTGCAACAGAATATGTATGTAACATAGAATGCAAAATTGCAGTGGATAAGTTCAGGTCATGTACTTCTCATACACAATAGTTATCCTTATATATGTTTGTGTGGCAAAGGTCATGAAAAATGGAAATATATTGTTTTGAAACCTAGGGATACACTACTGTCATGTTTCCATATGATTGTGGTACAATATCACATTCTTTTGAAAAAAATTAGTCTTCTTTGAAACACAACCTTAATTCGTCTACAAGGCCTATTTTAGTTAGACAATTAAGGAAACTCCCTGGTGTTTTCAAACAGGTGTGGAAGTACATAACAATCTTGAATAAGTTTGAGCTGCGCAGCGCAGCAGTTGACCAAAGAAACTGCAACACATTGAGCTAAAGGCAAAATTGCAAACAATATCAGGCAATGCAGTTTTTTTCACTTGCTTTCATTGCCCAAAGAGGAATTATCTGTATATAGTCTATTAAGCTGTATGCCTATGCTACATTCCCAGCAAACAATGCTTTGAAGAAATGAGGTTCTTCAAAGAAGTGCAGTTTTCCTTACACAGCATCCACTTCAACCAAAAAAATTGTTGTCATTTACAAGTTGGTGGTTGCTTTTGAGCTAGTCACATGTTTTTTTCAGGAAGAACTCTTTTAGGAAGGTTGGATTCTTTTTAAAAAAAATAAATATGTGTTATCTACGAAGTGTATTGTGTTCTAAAGTGCAGTATTCCTGTCTTCTTCCTTTATCATGGTAACATTCGTTCAGGCAGATGCTGTTTTCTTCAAAGATTGAATACTTACCTTAAAGTTGCAATCGTGTTTAAACAGTTAGTTTAAACAACAGAAACAATATTGTGTCAAAATATGCAGCGTGTCCTTTAGAGATATAGCATTCCTCTCAAAGAAGCTTTGCTGGCCTTTATGTTTGAAAGTAGCACGGTTTCTTTAAAAAAAATGCAACACTCCTTTCAAAGAAACCCAGCTGCCATCTGTTTGGAAGGAACACCATTTGTTTGAAGGAAAGGTTTTACTCACCAAAAAGAAAATTGAATCAGCTGCCCCTTTTGAAAGTTACACCATGATTTGAAAAGATGTAACAATCCTTTCAATCACACCATTTCTTTGTAAATATGTAACACTCCTTTCAAAGAACTCCAGCTGCGCTCTACTGGGACAGGAACACATTTTAGTTGAAGGAACGGTTTCCTTCACAAAAAACATATTTTTACATCCCCAAAGGCTTCACACCTGAAAAGGAAAACTGCACGTCCCCAAGGCATACTGTGCAAGTTTCGCATACAAGATTTTGTGAATAATGATTTGACAAGAATGCCTTGGAGGCAAGATGAATCAGATTTGGTTTGGATTCATCTCTATTAATCTGGTTTAAACCTAAGGAATCAAAAAACCAAAGAAACCAAAAAAACAAAGAAACAAAAAGAAAAAGAAACCAAAAAAAAAACATGTTGTCCAGACTAGTCTGAACATGCCTAGATCCAAGTAGTCCCCAAAACATTGTTTGTTTTTTCTTCTTTTTTGTTTTTTTGGCTTTTGGGGTTTTATTTTGGGTGGTTAACCACTCCAAGCTCTATTTCCACTAGAAATAACGTTTGTGTATGGACAGCAAAAGGCCGATATTGTTTTAGACAATGTATCGTTTTGGGGAAAAGAAATGCATTTTGCGTGCCCACAACAAGCCTTTCTCTACTTCTGATAGAAAAGGCTCGTGTATGGACAACAAAAAAATATTACGTCAGATTATGTAATATATTGACAAAAAACAATGAATATATACAAATAATTGGTGATTTCAGGGCTGGCAACAAGCCTTTCTGTTTAAAAAGTGCTGGTCTTCATCTTTGTTGAATTTAAGACTCGAAACCCACCTAAGCACTTGGTGTTGATTGGGATGTCAACATTCAAAGATCAGATGTTTTTCCGCACTTCCTCAAGCCTCACCAACTGATACCCTGAATGGAGCACCATGCTTGTGGAATGCCACTTAACCCGTCACCTTTTTGGATCGGCAACAAAACCCGTCTGGTTTCAAATCAGTTTATTTAGAAATGGGAGGCCCTAAATGGCAAGTTGAATTTGAAAAATGATGATAGACCACTGGAATGTTAGGTACCCTCATTTAATGAGACAAACCAAACAGTGCCACCCCCTCAACATCACCCATGGCCAAACACAGCGGAAGACTGTACAGGTGCGCTGTTTTAAGCAGCGGCAAACTTCGATTTTCCTCGCTACGATCTGCTAGCATCAAGTTGGGTGTCTCTCACTCGAACCATAGAATGGTTGATTAGTTGATGAATGTTGATGAATTTTGACCCGGATGTCTTCAAGTCTTCAATCACCAGCAAGACTTTTCAAGCTGTAAAGTTTCGCGGCACCCAGCGTTTCAGGCATTTCCATGGAATTATTGCTGCACTGAAAATATCTGAAAATGATTTTCTGGAGCAACTGATGCCACTCTGGTTTCAAATCGGCATCAGCACCAGCACCAGCACCTCGGAAGCAGGCTGTATGCCCATCAAGAGGAGCCAACTACGCTTCCAGAAACCCCAACTTCCAGACTGCCGTCCCAATTCAGAAAAAAGAGCACCCCGTGAACTTCTCCCAAACCAAATCCAAGAGTATCCCCCAAAAAAATCCAGCCATATATTTCTGAACCTTCCAAAATCACCATCCCCATCTCCCCATCCTCCATGCCCGGTCCCGCCTTAGAAGAGCCAGGGCCGTTGATAGACCGCCAGGCGACTCTTCGCCTTCTCCCGACGACTCCACAGCAGCACCGCCAACGAGGGCAGCGACAGCAGGGAGATGAAGGCGCCTTTTCTTTACGGCACCGTTGAGACGACGGGATGGGGTGCGGGGAACGGAACGAAGGTAGTTGTGCTATGATGAGTTCAGATATGTTGAGACTTGATGGTTCATTGGAATTATAGGGATGGATGATTGTATAGCCGCATAGCATCACCTATCCTGGTTGTTTGGGTAGTTGTGCAGTTGATGATAGTTGTGGATGGCAATGATTGCTGGGATGCTTTGGCGGACGATTTAACCAAAATTGACATTGTGAGTACTCTCCAGCAATCTAACATACCAGCTAGGATTTTAGACAAGTATGACATCCGCCCAACTTCTCATGCCACGAACTCTGGACATCAGATCCAGCAAAGTTACTACTGAAATCCACCAGGAAATATGGGATTTCTGGATGTCACCAATCACCTGACCCGTTCCAATCCCGCTAGCAGGGCCTGGCCATAGCTCACCCTGCTGTGCCAATTGCGATGCCTCGGGAAAAACTGGCGGATAGCAGGAGAATGCAGGAGATCTCCCCAAACAATTGCTACCACAGCCGGATGAGATGAATCAAAAAAAAAACACGCGTCGAACATGAAAAAATCGGCTGGAAAGTTTGCTCAAAGATCTTCTCAAACCACAACCGACATTCATAATGTTCCCAAGTAAGTTTTAACCCCTAGCAATAGTTCAATAGGGACCCAACAGTTTGATTTTACAATCCTTTGAGCAGATCCTGCCGAATAATTCATGTGATAAAACCCTGTAAAAAGATGTAAAAAGAACAAAATCTGCAGTTGGGTATTGTCTCGAATGACCTGCAATGCTAAATTCTTCTTTGGAAACCGCCGGCGAGCAACGATCATGGGTGTCAGGCCACCCGCGATGGACGCCAGCCCTAAACCTGCCGCGGCTGGTAACCAGGGCTGGAAAGAAGAACAGCGTTTGATTGGAACTGGAGAATCATGGAACTTGATGGGCGATGTTCCACTTCCAAGTGAAACTACTAGACTGGGGCATATATTTATATATTTATTTATATATATATATATTTATATAAATATATAGATAGATAGATATCGTTCTTTTTACCACAAGAGTAAGTAGGGATTCCTGGCAGATCCATTTCCGCCTCCCCTTTTCAAGTCATCCGAGTCGCACAGGCCGCATCCGCGCGCACGCATGGGAGTCGGGAAGACGCAGGTCATGAAGAGATTGGAAGGGATCAGATAGATCGAAATCAAGACCTCGGGATCTCATCCAGAAAGCATGGAAAAGTGATGAAAAGATATGAAAATTCAGGTGGAACCAAAAAAAAATGCGTCAGATCTTTTTTCTACACTTCTAGATTGTATGGAGAAACGACCATAAATCATCATCAATCATCATCAATCTAGATCATGCTCCGAAACGATTGATCTTCCATATCTACGTCACCTACGTATGAGATGTCCCACCAAAATTTCAAGGCACCGGTAGCAGCAGCCCCAGGACCAGAAAGCCGGACCAGCATTCGCCTCCGGAGCTGGCCATCACCAGCCTCCAGGACGTTGGGTCACCAGTCATTCATCCACAATCAGGACTCATCTGATTAGACGATATATCTTAGATGGGATATGTTTTGATTATCCTATATGGGATAATTATATATCTTATATGGGATGATTAGATTATCTTTATATGGGATAATTAGATCATCTTATATGGAATAATTTTTGATTATCTTATATGGGATCATTATATATCTGATATGGGACTTTTGGGATTAATGACTGCTTGGCTGATTGGTTGTCGCTGATTTTTTTGGGGGAGGCTTAGAGTTCAACGAACTGGCTTTCATGAAATTATGTAACCAGTGGTGAGGCTCAGGTGGCAAAAACCCTGCACCGTTGCCAGCGTGATGTTGCTATTTCTTGGTTAGAAAAATGGCGAGAAACTCCACGAAAGTCGATGATGTTATCATGACATCCCACCATTTAGTAAAACCAACATCAACATAAGTACCATCCATCCATCCAGTATCCGGTAATTTAAGAAAGCTACATAAAATCGCCATTGTTTATTATGTTTAGTAGGTAAATCTTCAAATGGTTTGTGGTTTCCATGGCAAAGTGCAACATCCATGACCAGGGGTAACATCATAACATCATTAGATATCCAGTAGATATTGAGTACAAGGTGAGGCTCCCCTGTGATGTTTGTCGGCTTATAAACCCTATCAACTCGTTCACAATATCCCCCGTAAACCCAAACATTAAGCAACCCTATGTGCGTCAACTTAGCTAGCAATGGAAAATGAATCCTTTAGTTCTATGATTTTCCCAGCAGGCTGTTGACCCCCCATCTGCCTAGCCTGAATAATATCAACAATTCACTCACCTGAAACTAGCTGTTATCATAGGGCCATTTGGGGATGATTCCCCATATATAAACCCTCATTCCATTGAAGTCAGGAATTGAGGTCATCCAGATTCTTAAGTTGGTTGTATATCTCATTCTATCCTCATTGCATCCCATAATGGTTGGTTAATTTCATCATGATTAGATCCCCAAATATATTTAGACCTTTAAAATTCTGGACAGATCCACCCAATTCATCATTAAATTCATCATTAGCTATTAATTTCCATTACCATATGGTTATTTAACATAGCCATGGAAAATCACCATGTTTAATGGGTAAACCATCTATTTCTATGGGCCATGGCTTAACCATGGCTATGTTAGTCATAACCAGATGGTAATCCCCAAAACATATAGATGTCCCCATCCAGATCCATGGCTTTCCCCTCGCTGGCGAAACACCAAGGTGCCAAAGACAGGGAACTGCCACGAGGCTAACGGAACCGCCGCCTAACAGCATTACCTGCTGGCAGGGACCTTTCGTAGATATGTGGCATCACAAAATGGCCCCAAACATGGGGAAAATCATGGGAAAAATATTGGGAAATTTATGGGAAAATCATCGGAAAAAATATTGGGAAAATCATGGGAAAATCATCGGACAAATCATGGGAAATTTGGGATCTAGCGGGAAAATATGGGGAGATCGTCGGGATATAATGAGGATATACTGTAGTTGGGATAGAATGGGAATACAATAGTGATACAATAATTTGAATATCATGGGGATTTCATCGGGATTTCATGGGAACATGATGGCTAAATAGTTCGACTAATTTTCAATCATCTACTCAGTCAAAATAGATGTTTAAGAAAAGGAGAAAACATCTTGAATGTGGCAAACCCAATCATAAACCTACCATTTGTGGATGGTAAACATAGTACCCATAAAAATGGAGCTGACTTGGGGATGGCTCATAGCATTGGGATTTACAACATTCTTGAACTCTAGTGGAGCTTCTATGACAATCATCCATGATTATCCCAGTAAGATCCCCATTGAATTATTCTCATCCTCATTAAACATCATTAAACCACATTAAAATCGTCACCAACTTCAAGCCTTCCATTGTCTCATCCATCCTACAACGCTCCCAGACCTTGGTGGCGCCGTAGCGGTCCGTGGCGAAGGAGACGGGGAAAGTCATGAGCATCTGCACCACCTGGAGCTGACGATGCCGAGCTGCCAAGCGGAAGATGCACTCAGCAGGCGGTCGGACATCGAATCAAATGGGTTTGTCTGAAAATAGGGTATATTCCCAATTATAGCCATTTAATAGGGATAATGATCATTAACCATTGGGTTTAGGGGTACACTATTTTCAGACACACCCAAATGAATCAACGAAAGTTGCCATTTTGGAAAAAACCACTGACTATCTTCCCAAACTAAGAAGTCCACCAAAAGACAAGACTTGGGGGTTGAAAGACAATTGATTCCAAGCGAAAAATGGGTGATTCTCAGGGCCCAACTGTTTGCTGCAAAGGGGGGATGGTAACATATGAAAATCCCCATATGGTCAACGGCCATTTCAGGAACATCCCCACAAAATATGGCCAAACATATGGTACTAACGTACCTCCATTTTAGGATCCTGAAATTCCCATTGATATGGGAAACTCAATTCGTAACGAACCATAGCCGAAGCGCTCCGAAAGCGCTCCGAAGCGAACGATTGCGGCCCGTAGTTTTGGAATAATTTGCACCATGATCATCCCAAACATGTCCAACAGCTATTGGGGGTAAACCCGGTACCCAACAGCTATTGGAGTTTAGTTCAACCAACAGCTACACACATTTTGTCCATTCAATCCCCATAATAACCGCCACTTTTGTTGCTGAACATGAAATCGCCATGTGTCACCATTAAATCACCGAACTGTTCACCATTCAATCGCCATGTTCACCGTGAATCGCCATTGTTCAACATTGAATGGTGCCCCAGAATCTGTATAAAACTGTATACATACATATGATATAATATTATATATATATATATATTGTATTACATAGATAGATATTGTATTACATATATATATATATATACAGATACATATATGTATCAACCATAAGCCCAGTCCAGTTCGCCCTACGCCTTGGCCACTGCGGCGATGCTGAGCGCCAGCGAAGGACTTAACTGGGCTTCCTGGCACAGCACCATGAGTCATAGATCTAGTGGAAAATTTTGGTGAACCAACCAACCTTAATTGAGATACATATATATATATAATATATATATATATTACATAGACATATATAGATAGATATACATAGATATTATAATATATATATATATATGGGTGTATAATTAACCAACAATACGACATTTGACTGTGCCAGCTTAATGGGAAGATTAGGTTCCAAACCGCTGGATGGAATCGGGTACCCAGTCATTTCAGACCAACGCATCTGGGAACGGCTCATTAATGTCAATTGGACTTCCAAAAAGAACTAAATTCCCCATGGGAATTATCATCAATATGTTCCATTCGAATGGCCATGGAAGATTTGGTATCCCACATTTTTTGAGTTATGTATTAATTATAAGCTACAACTCAGGGCTATACAACTCCCCAAACCTCAAAAAAATATCTGGGCAAATTCCATATAATGACTGTAATGATATGCCCCCTTGAAACCAACAAAGGCAAGACTCAGCGCTGCGCGGCTGCGCCTCCTCCAACCACGAGACCAAGTAGATGGGCAAGTAGTTGCAGCTATTCACCTGAGCCCCGAAAGCACCTGAAGGGATCAACGTCAGATGTAACCTACAAAAAATATCAAAAAATGGTACCTTGAAGTAGGATCAACTTCATCTACAGTATATGGCCTTGACTTGAAGTCAGATCCCCTACCAGGCGCTGCCCCAGTTTTTAAGCGTTGCTGTTCTCACCAACAGGACTATAGAGTGGCTTCTCAAGGTGGTGGATCCCCAGTCGGAAAACCATGGGTTAACCTATACGAATTCATGGTCATCCATGACTTGGATCGGGGTACCCCCATAACTTCGGAAACCTCCATATGTTCATAGGGTGATAGATAGAATTCTCCCACCAAAGCCTCCATTGATAGTGGACATTCCCATGGATTTTCCCATGGAAAATCGCTGCCAAGTGGCCGCAGACAAGACCATCACCACCAGCAGCAGCAGCCGCAGATGCGACAGCCACAGCCACTGAGACCTCATCCAGACAAGATGAGGGGATACCCGGGAAAAACCCAATAGCTGGATGGTTTATTTCATGGAAAATCCTATTTAAAAAAGATTCATTATTTGGGAGGACCCCTATTTTAGGAAACCTCCATTGTTTGGCAGTCAAAAGTATATAACTGTCTAGGGGGGTCTACCAAATCGTTGTTCATTGCTTGAACGCCATGCACTGAGGCTACCAAGACTTTCTGGAACTGGGGTGTTGGATGACCATCCCACCTTACAGTTTGGTTGTTAAGTACAATCCAATCAAATATCAAAGTGAAGGGGCAAAAAACTCCTGCCAGTTCCTTCCCGGGGTTTGTCTAAAAATAGTGGGTACCCTCTGGTAAACAAACAGTTTGCGACATTGAAAATTGCCCAGTCGAAATAGTGGATTTACCCATTGAAAATGGTGGATCTTTTCATATAAGTCACAATTTTCCCATGGTTTTCCCATGGTTTTCCTATGAAAAATGGCCATGTTTCATAGTTTTTTGGTATGTTTACCAGGCCGGGTACCCCCCAATTCCAATGGGATTTTCAGCCCGCCTGGGCTCCTTGACCTTGGTCGGAGAGACCTGAGCTTCCTGGCGCATGGTAGCATCCCCACAAAAACCAGGTCTCTCTTGGAGCATAACCAACTTTGCTAAAGGATGGTAAAATAATATGTTATACTTATCTTGTGTATGATTCCTGGAGGCAAAAGTCAACCCATCTTGCACCATCAGAATGTGACAAACGGACGAAAGCTGGTCCAATTCGGCTTGTGGTTTATAGCTGGACGACTGGCCGACTCGCTTTGTAGGCACAATAACAACCACGTCATTGGCCAAACGTATAGGGAGGGGCCCCTACATGCCCCTACAAGTTGTACATAAACGTTGTTTTACACACACCCAAACTGACAGGACAAATGCCAAGGTCCATTCTTTGTGCCCAAGAAGTATCACCAAACTCCCTTCAGATCACATTGCAGCTGGAAATCGAGCAAATCTGTGTATAAGCAGCTACTCGTTCGACAGGGTTGTAGCACATATGGTTTCAGTGCCGGGCTGGATTTCCAATAGGTTATTCCCAGTTAAGTCCCAGTCAAGTCCAGTAAAATTCACAACGAATTGTAGTTCAAAGCCCGGAAACCACTCCCTTTCACCGATGACTGGACCCAAACTTTCATGCCAAATCTTGGATGCTCTGCAGGAAGAACAAAAAACTGGCTAGGTTGATATATCCCCATTCATTGCAAAAGATGAGTTTATCCTAAACTACCGTTGGTAAACCGTAAAGCCGATCATTTCCCAGATTTCTATAGTAAATCCCTATTGCTGTTGGTAACTATCCCCCTTGGTTTCGAAGCATCTGCATTACCAGCGGCACTCGCCTCCTTCTGCTGCGGTGATAGAGAGCTCCCTTCACCCGGCTCATCGGAGTCCACAGGCTGGGTCCGAGCAGTCTCCATCTCCACCTTCCTCTAACGTGGCAACTAGCAACTGGATTATATTTTTGTGCATAACAAAATGCATAAAAGATATATATATATATAAGTGAAATCCTATACTAAAATGGTGGTGATTTACTGTTCTATCTTTGTTGGGGTAATACAACCCAATGAAAACCTATCGAATCACCTCTAAAACCCTTTGGATGTTTTTGATGGTAATGTGGTAAGCCCAATGCAAAATATATATATATATATATCCTTTTTGTTGGACTATCTATAGCACCCATTTGTTGTCAATTTGGGGATTGTTTACATTTTTTGGGCGTTTACCATATTCCTGAAAAATCACCCAGTTATCGTGGGCTGATGGGTGCCCAAGATTTGAGAGAATGACTAGAGGCAGGTCGTGTTTCGCAAAACCTCCAATTCTCAGGGCAATTGGTCAATAAATTTCAGCGATAGACACATCTTTCACAATCCATGCGCGATTCCAACAACTGATGTCATCTCCAGTGCACTAAATTGGTCGAATTCGGATGAGCCTTACATCAAATAGGGCTGTTTTGCAGGGAACATGGCTGGAAATTCCACATGCTGATTTTCCTACCATCTCGATCACCGGAAGGTACACCACGATTTTTTTTTCCTAATTTTCCCAGAGTTTTCCTATTCTTTCCTGGTCAATTCAGCCTTTCTGGCGGTGACATCCCAATTTTGTGTACCCAGATCCAGCCTGCGAAAGGCCTCCGTCTCCGGCACGTGCCTGGAGGAATCATGGGATGAAAAAATGAGGATAGATAGATATTTTTATATTTATATTTATATACATATATTTATATATAACAATAATTGAGTGTACAGTAGCAATCCCACAGCGGAGTATATACTCCCATTATTATGGCATTCACTTCATGGATATTCATGGGAATTCTCACTATCACAGGAAAAAAACGAAGTGAATCAACCAGGATTGATTTTCGACCCAGAGTAATATGGCTACGGGATGAGGTTTTTGTTGGGGGGGGGGCGAACCAGCGATGGCTGCTGGGAACCAGTTCAGGATCTGAAAAAAGAACAAATTATTTGACCACGCTTGAACCATACCTGCCATCCAATACCCATCATTTGAAATCCAAAAACTGGAAAACAAAAACCCTGGTCGGGGCATCATGGATCTCGCACATGGTTGGTGGTCAAAATATTGTATGTCCAATGTGGCTTATGGTCATCATTTCATCGGGGTGTCAGTTCATTATGTGATAATGTGCAGCAGTTTTAGAGCGGTCTAGTTTTTGTGCATAGGGCCTCAGGCTTTAAAATGCACAAAAACAATGAGAACTGGTTCTGCTATAAAATGCGTTTCCAGCAAGTTCACGCCGAATTGGCATCCAAGTTCATCCAAATTCGAAGACATTCAGAAACGCCTCTTTAAAAAGGGGTCAGGAAATTCTTTTTAGATAGAGGTATTTTAGAGTGAAGGTGCCCAAATATTGAATGTTTTTGTTCTTTTGTAGCATTCTATAGCATACAGTATCGAAGGAAGTTTAGAAGTCAAACTTCCGACAATGTGGACAGATGAAAAGCAGAGATGGGAAAAGTCAGAGAAGAGAAGAGAAGAGAAGAGAAGAAGAAAGAATATCACAAAGGAGATAGTCTCAGGAGAAAGAAGATCCAGGCGCGCGAAAAGGTAGGAAAGTCGCGAAACGCTGTGTTTCTCCGATGATTTGTGGCTCCGGAGGGTCGAAAAGTAGGCTCGCTAAAGCGGCGGGTGCATAGCCAGCTGGCCAGATGAGAGATGAACGTAAAATCCCAAGTTTTGGTGCGTAAAATCCCAAATTTTGGCGGGTGAAATCCCAAGTTTCGGTGCGTAAAATCCCAAGTTTTGGTGCGTAAAATCCCAAGTTTTGGGGCGTAAAATCCCACCTTCGGTGCATGGTCCAAGGTGCCCGACCCCAGCCCCACCTCCTCAGGATGATGGAAGCCACCCCCAGTGGCAAAGCCAGCAGAAAGGGCACGCGCCACGCCCAGGCCTGGGCTTCAGCTGGGGATGTTGATCATGTTGGATATAGCATGATATAGCAATTGCAGCAATATCCATGGATAATAATAGTCATAATAAACAATAATAACATTATCAATATATATATACTGTATGTATATATATATATATATATACATAATGTATATATGTATGTTTATGTTATAATAGAAATAGTAGGACAATTGGATATGAATGGATATCAATAGTGATAATCGGATAAAAATGAATTATATGTATATGTAATTATGTATATATATATGTAATCACCATTATTAATAGATAAACCGTCGTGGCGATCGATGGACATATTAATAAAATGAGAATCATCATAGTACTGTATTATATCTAAATAATATCAATGGAAAATATATTGGTAATTGCCATTCTTAATAAATAAATCATCTATAAATGAGCCGTGTTCCATTTTCCATATACGGATATCCCATGCTATGTTATCATAAAAAGTGTTGGACAATAGGCTAATAATTGGATATACCCTTAACAACTGGATATCAATACAGTATCCGTTGATATCATTATAACATACTATAGTATATTGTCAATAGTACACAATCTATTGTCAATACTGGTAATATGTGAATACTGCTGATGTTTGCTGAACAAATATGGATAGCAAGATATTAGTATAACCAGTTGGGGGAATCTAAGAAAATTTGAAAGCGGGATATAGGGATACGTCATGAGGATATAGAATCCAAAATTGATATGAAATATCCCAAAATGATCATATGTGGAATTGATGATCTCCTGAAAAAAAATCAAGTCACTTGCTATAATCAATTCCTCCTAGGAACTGGGTCTCAAAATGGTGCACGTTCCACTCCCAGGTTGATCCGTAATTCTCTGTTACGTTCGAAGACTAAAAAAATGAAAGTGCTTACAAGAGGTGGGGCTACAACTCACCAACAATCTAAAAAGCTCCTGGGAGGTTGTCGTACTTTGCCCAGATGTATGCTATGTCTATCCACATTTTGGTGGGGGCCGAGATCGTAGATATTCAAATGATGGTCCTGCTGCCACCGTGACCGTTCGTCCCCGGGTGTGTCCTATTTATTGCTTCGGAATGTGCCAAAAAACGTTTTTTATTCTACAAGCCAACAACAGAAAGCGTTGTTACAGTATTTGGCCAACAATGTTGGATGTTTAATCGACCCTTGCCACAAATCGGTGATTTCGCCGGCACCCGGTTGGGCCACGCCAGGATGCAAGTTGTTGCTCTCGAGGGAGGAGATGCACCAGCAGCAACACCACGTTGGCAAGAAGGAAAGCTAAAGAACCTCGCTCAAAAATAGGGCGAGGTGAAGTGTGGGATGTGGCCCAACTAATGACACCTAACGGGCCCCATCAAACTTCCGTTGCCATAGGAAAAATCATATTCAGAGAAGGGTATCTATGACAAGAATGACAAGTATGCTAATCGGCCGTTGGGTGAGCAAATACCATTGGGGTGCCCATGAATTTTCCATTGTCCAATTGAAGAGTTCGGCAATCCTCTTAGGGTGTTCAGTGAATGAAAACCTGAACAGGCGGTTGCAGCAAGGGGAAAATTGGCTTTGAAAGCGAACTCCCAATTTTGGGAACTCTTAGGCTTAGCAAGTTTAGCAGCATCCCAAGCAGAATATCAGCAAATGCTAAGCAAATTGATCCCAGCCTGCTGTTTCTGTTTCACGCTATGCGTTGTTATCTTCCAACTTGCTTCCCGCGCGCTAAAAAGAAATATGCGAGTTGACTACGAGTAGATTGGGGTAGTTATAACCGCATTCGTAATATCAACCCAGGATGAATAAACCGGGTACCATTTAGGAAATAAATCACTATTTGGGGAACCCCCCATATTAATAAACTGGAGGGTTATTTATCTGGGTTAATATTTTGCGTAGCATATCGGGTTCAGCATTGCAAGCTTTCCTATCTCGCCCCTATTTCGCAGTGCCATGAAACCGCTGAGATTGTTCACGCCGATGGCTGCGCCCAGCGTGTGTTCTCGGCCCTGTCAAAGACTGAGGCATGAGGAGCACCACAACGGGTGGATATCTAATCAACAAAACCGGGGGGAATGATGGGCGGATATCATGGCTCAGTACTATTCTGGGGTTTAAACACATGCCCCGCAGAAGAACTGATGACTTGAATGGTGTTCACTGCTCGCGCGAAACGAGAACAGTAGTTTTCCTTGACAACTTGGAATGAGCTATCCCAATAGTAATCCATTGGGCGGTCATTGTACATCATCCCAACTAAAGGTGGAACTGGCTTTGTCGCCATAGGGATTGCCCAACAAACAAACTTCCGGACAGCGTTGCTCATATCCCATGACATTCCAATAATTCCCTATTATACATACACAATCATAAACATACATATCTTGTTTCCAAATCTCATTGGATTTCCCGCACAAAGTCATGTGGTCCGGACTCTGAGTTCGTAGCTTCGTGATGGCTCCCCATTTGAAGCCTTCCCCCATACATTAAATCCCAAACAAAACTTGGCTTTAGCTGAACTACCATGATTCACTGACCTGCAGATGAAACCTAAGTGGCCTGAAATGGGGCCAATTGAGGTTCCTGAAATGGCCATTGATGATATCTTTTCATAGCTCCAGCTGGCGCCCAGTTGGGGCCATTGACCAAATCCCAGGGCGACACTCGCAGATTGTTCGCCTCGTCTCCCACCTCAGACATGTAGGTGTTGACGCCCGCGGACTCGCCACCTATCGATCGTGGAGAGTCATTCCTGTACTGGCTAAAGCATCCGGAAATATGGGGGGTACCACATTGGGTACACAATTTCCAAAGAAGATACCCGAATATGGTGAGATGGACCATTCCTGATGAATTTGAAAGACCCACAAAACATGTTTAACAAACACCTTTTCACTGGTAAATTCCCGTTCAGTGTGGTGATGTGATGACTGGTCCCAGGCATCGGATGGGCCTGCCGAAAGCCCCGTCACGATCCGCAACCCTGCCAGAAGCACCGCGACGCCTGACGCGGCACCCGCCCTTTCTTCCAGTGTCAGTCGGACAAAAGTACCTGAAAAACAACAGATTTCCGCCATTCTCAGGATTTGAACAGGTAAAAATTTCAACTCTTGGGTTGCCCACTTACTTGACACCCATTGAACTCACGCCTGGGGTGTTGGGGATCAAGCAGCCCTGCAGCACAGTGCACAGTGCCATGCCCCAGATGGCAATTTTCAATGACGTGGCGCGGCCACAGACGTCGCCAATCCTCAGGACGACATGAGGCAAAAACAGGGGCCACCTGGGTATGCATGAAAATAAGGTATACCCCCCCACAAAGTGCAATTTCAACCGGGAAAAATGATGATTGACCATGGGTGCCACATGTTCGGACAAACCCACCTATGCCAATGCTGGCAAGTGGAGACGTTTCCTCTATTGGGGTTCTGAACACCATAGTGCAATCCATTCCAAACTGTGTGAACAACCCACAACATTGTTGTTCACGTGGTGTATGCATGTTTCTCCCATAAGCACTGCTACGGTTCAAGATTTTGTAGCACACGTTAAACATCCCCCGAAACCCAATTGTTCGTATCTTGGGCTTATGTACCTGTATGTATGGATGGATGGATGGATGTATGGATGTATGGATGTATGGATGGATATATGGATGGATGGATGGATGGATGGATGGATGGATGGATGCATGGATGCATGGATGCATGGATGCATGGATGCATGGATGCATGGATGCATGGATGCATGGATGCATGGATGC
>Ga0126342_10001931_pt1 | contig 30963 bp, 30 predicted proteins | sample Cyp1metagenome_FD_92528 | JGI IMG/M metagenome (GOLD analysis project Ga0126342, IMG submission 92528) | Coral microbial communities from Lord Howe Island, Old Settlement Bay, Australia - Cyphastrea 1 metagenome | ecosystem: Host-associated > Invertebrates > Cnidaria > Coral ...
ACAACAGTTTTGGCATGGTTGAGACACTTGACAGATCTTGACAGAGCCAGGTCCTAATATTCAAATCTGCTCACCTTACTAGCCCTGGAATGTGCTGGTATGTGAGGCCTGACAAGCAAGCACGGCAGCAACTTGCAACTTGGCAGCAAACTGGACTTCGGGTGCAACATGAGCTGTTGTTGGCATGTAGCATAGCAAGTGTGACGCCAAGCTTAGCGGCTTAGTGAGCCTTTTGGATCAGTCAATAACACCAGAGCTGATTCAGAAAAAGTGCGATCGTATTGTTGTGTTGTTTCATGTTTTTTGTTTTTTTTTGGCAAGGCTGAAGAGCAAGCCCCACTGAACGTGAACCGCAGTGAAGCCACAAGCCAGAAGAAGGCAAGCTCCCAATTGGTGCAAGCTAACTTGCTGACGAGGATTTTCGGGAATGTTTCCTTCGGCATCATGCAGCCCTGTCAATCTCAGTTAACGCCGCTGCGACGTGTCTGAACATCATCTATGGCTCTAAGATCTGGCTATGTGTTTGCATCCCTCAGCTTGTCTAGTTGAAGTATTGCTGTGCAGGGGGAGAAGCCGACAGCAAAGCGTTTTGAGCTCCCGAAGGTGCCACACATGGATGTTTCGCATAGCCCAAAGTTGAGGGCCGTCCTGGTACAGGTACAGGAATGAATGCCTTGTCCCTCGTGGCCACGTGTTTTCATAATATAAACAAGGTATTAGAAATTATTAAAATTCCTTTGGGATCTTCCTCCAGTCAAAAACCTATCATTCTTTACAGACTTACTTGGTGCACTTTTGATGAATGCCGTTCTCTAAAAAGGATCGGGATTCTAATTCTTGGAGAATTTTGGTTTTGGGCACCAGGAGTTTGATTCTTGAAGGGCTTTTCTATATACCTCTTCCGCTGGTGTTTTCATGTTTAAATCCTTTGCCAGGCGTCCCTCTAAAGAATCCAAGGGTTCATGTTCGAGACTGAATTTGAAGAGTTATGAATCACATTGAGTAAATGGCATATGTTTTGACATGATTTAGGACATGGCATCACAGGACGCATGACATATTGCTGGGTTCAAACCCTTGCAGAACCGGCAGAACCTGCAGATCCCCCCACCTAATCCACCTATATATTGTCTCCTGTGTCCTTATTTATTGCCTCTCTTACAAGGCTGTGACCAACCAGAATTCCGATACTCTCCAAAAAGGAGGCTCCTGTTTCCCACCCAGCGCTCAGGCCTCCAAAGAACCAGCAGCAAAAGGGCAGAAGCTTTACGGCAATAGTCAGAGTATGTCATAGTAGTTTCTGTTTGCTTCCATGCAAGATTGAAACATATATCATATATTCGTTTAAAAGCATATTGAATCATTCTTGCCATTGTTGGCTGGTGTTCACTGATTACAAAGACGGCAGCGGCTGCCCAAAGGGGTTGTTGATCGATCCTGACCACATGTTTGCACTGGCCCTTTCCTTACCATGGCATGCCTGGCATGTTCTTCAAGGCGCCAGCTAGAAGTGAAGGCAGAAGCGCAAAAGGCTGAGCCAAACAAGGAGGACTGGGGTGGCTTCCTTGGACGAGAGCCGGTCACAAGGCACTCAGTCCTTCCATGTTGTTCGGAGAGCCTGTAAATGTCATTTTTGCAAGAGAGGTCTGCACAATCAAAGCGTGAGGCATAGATTGAAAGGCAACAACAACAACAGCAGCAGCAGCAGCAGCAACAGCAACAGCAGCAACAGCAACACCAACAACACCAACAACACCAACAACACCAACAAAACCAACAACACCAACAACAGCAGCAGCAGCAGCACCAACAACACCAACAACACCAACAACAGCAACAACAGCAGCAGCAACAACAACAACAGAGCCCCCGAAATTACGGGCTTAATCAAACTTACACTCCGTGGAACCGGTGTCGCAATTGTGACTCTTGTTGCGGCAGTCGATGATGATGGCCTTGGGCTCATGACCTCGCTTCATGTTGCAGGACCAGGATGCAGATGCCAAGAACAACAAGGTCGAACCATGTCGAACCACTGAGTTGGATGAGTTTAGGATGACTTCCAAGACCAGATGTCAATGCTGTGCTTCACAGTGACATGGCCAGCGGCATCCAATTCGCATTTCCTTGGGTTCACTTGGCCAACGGAATCCAATGGAGTCTTCCACAAACAGCCTAGATCAGCCTGGTTGATTTGGTCTGAGACACATTGAAAGAACCACAGCAGGCCTTGCTGAGAAAGCTCCGGCAGCAACTTGCGGAAGAGGAACGGAAGCTAAGGTGGGACGCAACGGGTATTGGCTGTTGGAGTTCCTTGGGCCTTGTATAATTGCCACAGGGTTGCCACAGGGTTGCCTGTCACTCTTCCAGGTCGCGAAACAGGCGCTCAAACGATTGGCAGCATGAAGTGACATCACAGAAAAATCTTCAATATCGGCTCAAGATAGCTAGATGGCTGTGCAACACCCGCTATGTGCTAAAACTGTGGCAGCAAGTGCGCTCGTGTTGGCATCTGGGTTGGGTGTTTTTGCGACTTCAACTGACGGCTATTTGTCACTTGACGATCGCCCACGTTATTTTTTGGAGCTGCAACCAGCTCCAACTCGCAAGATCCTTCAGAAGCGTTGCCAAGAAAGGGGGCTCAGAGTCTTGGCTGAGCAGAGCTTTATGAGGGTCATAACACTATTTTGATCTATTTTGATCTATTTTAATTTTGCAACGTGCCCACCAACAGTCACAACACTTAGGGTTTTTGTATGTTTTTGTCATGTACTAGGCATTCCTAGGGTCTTAGATTGTGAGTTTGAAAAAGGCATTGGCATGTGTTCCTGCATTCCGCGGCACATTGACAGATCATGTCAGATCGGAGGATTTAGTGGCACGAAGGCCCAACTGGCACAGAGACTTCAGGCCTTTGACAAGGCAACGCAGCTGCTGGAGACCAACGCGTTGGAAATGCAGAGGCTGGATGACTTGAGGTAACTCGCCTGCACACAGCTCCACACTTTTGGATCAGGCTGATTATGGTTTTTATTTTTAAGGTTGATTCAATTTTAACCAGGTGTTTTTCAATGTTCCAACTTTTTGTGTTATGGATATATCATGATATATTTGGCCACATTTGGTGTAGAGCCAGAACCATCACTGAAGCATCCTTAAAAGCTGTCAAGATGTTTGGCCCCATGCTATGGCCTCAGGGTCCTGTGGGGCCTCCTTTGTCGACGGTCCAGCAAGAGCATCGAAAGTTTGGAACTGGTCGACCTGATCCGTCGACTCAAGGGATTTCTCGCGGCAAATGGTGCTCCTCAACCTGGCTCACAGGCAGGAATGTGAATGTTGTGACATGGATTTGTTAAATTTTGTTGAGATTGTTTGTTATTGGACTGGATGCCTCAGTCACAGGAGCCGTCCAACCGTTTGAACTTGGCAAACTGTATATCTCTTTCATTTTGCCAGGTGGACGGCCACAAGCGGGAAAGACCACTCCAGCAAGCACGTGCCAGGCAGATTGGTTTCATGATGGCTATGGCAAAGCATTGTTCCTTGGCTAAGGTTCTTTTGGCAACCTGGCAGTATACTTGGAAACCAAACAAGAGAGAACCCAGCACACCAACATGCTGGCCCACCATCTAGACTTGCTTACAATCAACCTCATCATGCCCAAGAAAACATCAAACAGATACGATTGGGGGTTGATTTTAGTCTCCATGCATGGTCAGGAATGGTTGTAAAATACCACCATTTTGCACATCATATAGACTGCAGTAACCATATAGAAACATTACCGGTTCCAGAAGGACAGAACGCAGCATCCGTGAGCAGAGGTGTGCATCCTAATTCTTGAGGTCAAACATCCTTGAGGCAGACCTTTGCGAACCAAACTTGAGAACCAGACGGAAAATGCCGATTGCCACGCCCTCATCGGCCCCATATAGGACTCAGGACCTGAAGGTTTCGTGGCCATCTTGGGATGGATCGAGAGCGACAGGGGGACATTGGCGACATTGGCGAACACGAGCGAACACGAGCTCCTTGAATGGACAAAGTCCAGCCAAGATCGGTCGCTACAGGTTGCCTGGAAAAGGTGCTTTCTTTCGAAGCAGTATGCTAATGTCGTTTCACGGCAAGAGATTTGAAGATTCTCAGATCTGAGTACTCCCCAATCGCTGGACTTGTAGCAATGCAAGCGAAAGGTTGGAGAAGTGAAGAGGGAGAAGAAAACAACAGAAAACAGATCTCATAATCAGAGACCCCACTTTCCGGAGCATTTACTGTATGGCGCAAGTGTTTGCTATTGTGACTATTGTGACTATTGTGACTATTGTGTGCCTTCCCGCTGCCATCAGGCCCAGCATAGTTGCATTTTTGGCAATGGCAGACATTAGTGACGAACATCGTCGCGTTGCCATGGCAGCTGGGCGAGACGCATGTGCAAACATTGAAGCCGCTTGCCAAACCAAGTGTGAGGCGACCATTCGAGTTGCCATGAAGGACTGGTGCTCGGGGTCACGACAGTGCCATGCCACCTGCATGTTGCGACAATTCTACACTCAAACTGGCGATTGGCGCTTCAAGCAAAAAGCAGATCGCTGTGCTGGCCGTTGCGTCGCATGGGATTTGTGCCAAGAAGGAGCTTCGAATTCAGCCGAATGGTGGCATGGATGGCAGTTTGTCAAGAACCAAGACATTGACATGAAAATCCTTGGGTTGCATGCAGAGCACTGCCCTTTGAATGGACTACGAAACATCTTCGAGCCTTCTTACATGCTCCGGTGCGGTGCTATTGTGCTGAAGCAGTCAGAGAACTCTCTCTCGGTTGCATTCCAAAGATTGCACAAATACTTCACTGAGATCTCTACAGCAGATCTGAACGAAGTGTGGCCAGCCCGGCAAACTGAGTATGTTTGCCCTGGGGTTTCAGTTTTTTTCTTTGCGTGCTCCTGGTCACTGATGAGTAGGGTATATAAACATACTTGTGGTAAATGATTCGTTTCAAAGCATCTTATTTGCTGGTCGGTGCGCGCTGTTTCTACCGTTTTTCACTAGAGAGCTCGCAAACAAATGGATCAACATGGAGGTTTCGGCACTTTCCAACATGGATGAACATATTTTTTCAGAGGGACAGGGTGTGTGAACCCCGAAGCAGCCGAGGTTAATAGTAAGACTCCGTCTTGAGGCCATCCTTGGAGTGATTGACAAGGCCCTGAGCCGTTGCACTTGCAGAGCGCAAAGGTTTGTCGACCCGTGGCACTTTGGGAACACGCGGACGTATACATGTTCTTCTCAATGTTCCAACCCGACAGTGACAAAACAATTGACACTGGCAAGAGCCCAAATCCAGATGGCATTGGACTGTTTAACTACTTCTGCCGTTCTCAATCATCTCCTGCAGAGAAAGTCACTTCAATTTGGTCTTTGCTAGAATGTGGTTGCATGTGGATGCTAAATGATACTAAAGTTGAAAATAAAATATGTGCATAGGCAATCATAAGAATCAGAATTTTGGGTTCAGAAAGGTTGAGCTGTTCTAGAGATGCCGGAGCAAAGTCCAAGCCGACTCTGAGTGGCTAAAAGCGCTAAAATTGAATGACGGCCCACAGGGTCACAGGATGTTCGGGGTTTGGATTGAATGAGCAACCGTCAATTCAATCCAGCCGTTAGCTGTGGGCGTCCATTTGGAATCTCCAGTCACCTTTGTGCAACTTGATATGACTTGTCAGTCCTTGCTGTTGTTCACCAGCATTGACGCTGAGATGATAACCTAAAACATCCTAAAACTATTGTCAATGCAAGCCATGCTAAGATGCAAGGACTGGAGATCTAATTCAGCTGCCTTTGAAAATTGGACCTTGACAGGTGCCAGAAGATGATCCAAAATGCTCAGCCGCGCCGCCCAATTATAGAATCTTATAGAAACAGAAACATCTGCCACTCTGTGATATCATGTGATTTCAATATAGTTGTTCATTCTGTTTAATTTTAACTACATATGTTGTCTCTTTTATTGTTTGTCGCCGGGCACGACAAAGACGTTCGGTCTTTGCAGACGGATGAAACATGGTATGAGACCAATGGACATACCTAAAACATCATATTTTGTCATACATTGGCCATTGTTGCTTCCATTGTGGGCGCAGGCAATGGGACACAAATCAAATGGAGCGGAGACAAGCTATGCATTTGGAGACACAGTAACTTTGAGGCATTGAGAGAATGGATGGGTACTTTTGTTTGGTGGCTTATTCAATGAAGTGGAATGGATTGGAACGGCAATTCTGCAGGTTTGGGGCCCAGAGAGTCATAGGCAATGATTGGACGTGGTAAGTCCCCATACTAGTGACACCAATCAACATCAACCAACCCGAGGTCAACACTACCCGAATGATCATGATTATCATCGATTATCATGAAGTATCCGGAATGCCAATAACAGCCATAACATGTCATAAATTGATATAAATTGTCATAATCTTCCAAGTACCCCCAAGTCAAAAGATGTCCTTGGCACTCCTTGGCAAAGGGCTCTGATGGGTTTGCCCCCTCGGCAAAGGTTGATCTCTGACAGCATTCGAGAGATCGGAACCCGCTGCCAAATGCTGGTTGACAAGCACAGGGCCTTGTTGGATGACAGGACAACACAACGCCAGAAGCACTCAGAGACAATTCATAACGGATGGGTTTCATTCCATTCCTAAAGGAATCTAAAGGCTAGAGTCTCGGCTAGAGCCTAACAGCTATCCACATCCTGCAGTAGTGTCAGTTTCAGATGATGGGAAGCCCTTGCCAGCTCAAAATCACCAACGTGTTACCAAGTTTTTAAAGACCAGCAAATCGTTGGGAAAGCTGAACATGTCAAGGATGTGAGCCACCAGGATTCTCATAGGGCCCTAGAATGGCTAAAACGTGCAGTAGCCGACTTAGCCGACCAGGTCGGTTTGTCTGACCAGGAAGCGCTTGGAGTCGGAGGCCTGATGCATCCTGATGCGGTCGACGATGAGCTGAAGGCTGGTGCCGTTTGGAAGCATGACGAATGGCACCAAGCACTGTCTTCACAGCTGCCATGAGTCATGAGTGAAACTCATGACATTTGATTTGACAAATTAATACAAATTACATGTCTACAAACAGAAGATAGTTTGATAAATATCCAAAATTGTCTTAAACACATGATATTGCAATTATCAAGTCATAAAGACAGCCATGGAGACACAAAGAGACAAAAGAAAGAGAGAGAGAGAGAGAGGGAGAGAGATTGATCGGTTTGATGATGTGTTTACAGAGTTTACAGCTATCTCCCAAGAGCTGTGCCACAGGACATGCCTGAGATCTCCGATGCATCCCGACCCAGCACGTGAAAACTTGGGCGTGATTCCTGTGGGGCACAGTGGCACTCGGTGGTTTTGGACGAATTTTCATCTTGCCTTTGTTTCCTAAGTTCTTTTCCAAGTGTACGGATGTTTCAATAAATCACATTCATGTGAGGTGCCCTTCTTGGGTTCTTGAGACTGAGTGACTGCTCAATAGTTTTGGTAGTGATGTGATTCACAGGACTGGTCAAAAGTGCCACCAAAAACCGCACCTGGGCAATCTGGAAATGGGGGCCAAACTTGACTAATTAAATCTAATTAAGCTGAGTTGGGGGAGCATAACATAGCATAACTGGCAATGCCCAATGCGGCCTTTTTTGTCACCTGATCTCGCCGATGCTGTATGCACGCTCAGCTCCTTGCTGAAGTTGTTGAGGATGAGTCCAAATCGTTGCCATGACAGCCGGTATGATGCATACCTGCATGACACATGGCCTTGTCAGCCTTTGTCAAGATATGTGAATATGTCAAGAAAGATGATATTATGATATATTATGATATAGGTTTCTATGATTTTCTATGGCTTTCTTGTTGCTTACTTCCAGCATCTTCCAACAAAACAGAAAATGTTCCGACGCCTGGCGCCGTTCACATGGCTGTCGCCGGCGTCGCTGGCGTTGGCAACGGATTTGGCCATGGTGGGCCTTGGGACAGCGGGCATCAAAGAGGCAGATCGCCATGGCCCATACTCGTGCTCCACAACGCCATAGCCGCCAAATTCTTTAGGAATAGAAAAACATTATATATAAAAAGATATATATGTGTGTGTGTTGTATATGATTGTATGTATATATAAATATATATATACATCAGGACCGATCACTTGACTAAATCTTGGTGTTTGCTTTCGTTGGTTTTAGATACATTGTCTCGCTATGTCTCTGTGAAATCTGTGTGGCTCCAGGTGTCCACAATTGTGGCAGCCATTCAAATGGGCTACCGGACTTTGGACACCGCCCTGATTTATGGGTTCCTGAGCACAATCTGGGGATGAGACATGATCAGACTATCTCTGTGAGACTGCTTCAGTTAGAATAAACTTTAAGCGAAAAACTTAAATATTCAGTAGATGTAGTAATGTAGTACAACAATTTCATACAAATTCCATATCCAGATCTACTTCTGAAGCGAATGGTGTCAAATCCAGCGGGATATCTGGCTTGGCAACCCTTTCTGGTCAGATAGTTTTGGCGGGCACATGTTCGAAGTTTGTTTGCTGCAATAGCGGCATGGAAAATCCAAGGAATCACGGCATGGTGCGAGAGGCTATTGAAGAGTCTGGCATTCAGCGGGATGAGCTCTTTCTTACATCCAAAGTTGGCTTCTTTCCATCTTCGATGGACTTGCCACAGGACAGCCACGGTGGTGTCAAGACGTGTAGCGATGTTTACAGCATTTTGCAACCGAGGCACGAAAAGGCAAACCCCAAGGCCATGCTTCCCCACTTGATGTGTATTTGACGTGTTCAATCGTGTGATGATATGACCCATGCATATATGCATGGGTCAGTACACACACATAATAAATATAGTCATGCACGCACAAAATTAACATATATTAACATGTATATGCTGACGTTCTACTAAGCAAGCGAATCCCAGCTGCTCCGGCAAGCCAATGCTATTGAGAGCAGTGATTCACCACATTTCACCACTCACAACGAGCTGCACAAGAGCTGGTGACCGATGCAGGAACATCAAGCGGCTTTTGGCGTCGCGACACTGCCGATGCCGGCTGACCTGCCCTTCCACCCTTTGAACGTCAAAGGCAAGGAGATCGAGGCACCAAGAGCAATCACCTTTCAGTATTAATATAGGATAGAAACATATAGAAACAATAGAATTATATAGAATTACAGGTTTGAATTACAGTTATTGATTGTTGTGAAATTTAGAGCTGTTAGGACAGGAGGAAGATGTTACAGTAAGGTTTGTCGCGGATCGTGATTCTCTAGCACGAACATGGAGAGGAGCAAACACGAAAAGTTGGAACTTGAAAATCAAACTCAAAACGTACTCTCCTAAATTGAAAGGAGTCTGCCACTCTGTGGCTGGCAAGTGGGTTGCAATAGTTAAGGGAACACTGGCAGGAGGCAGATGTCTTCAGACTTCAGGTTTGTGACAAAGCCTACAGAAAAGCAAGAGCACAGCAGCCGATAGCAATATGACAATATGTATGTAAGCCGCCCAACACATTCCAGGCGATTGAGCTCAGTCTGAAGGAGCTGGGAGTCGATTATCTCGACTTGTGCTTGATACATGTGCCCAACTGATTTGTGATCAGAGAGCCGTCGTGGTGGAAGAGGCAGGAAGTAGTAAGAAATAGCATTCAGACCAAGCAGCCTTCCGCACAAAGGGAAGAAATACAAGGATATACCGTATGGGGTGGGTAGCCTCTCCACACGTTTTTCAAGAGACCTGAAGAGGGAAATCCTGAATATTTATATGTAACATTATGTAACGTTGGAGAAACATCCCAAAAGAACCTGTAGTGATTTCTCCAATACAGATAATACAGCTAGTTGGAGTTTCCCTGGCCACTAATGGCCGGGGCATGACGAAAGGAAAGGCATGTTAGGGTCACAAGGTGCACAAGGCATGAAAACAGACCCGAAAGATCCCGAAAGATCAGAAAGATCCAAAGCCGTTGCCAAAGCCAATCCAAAACATGGAGCCGTTGCTAGCTCATGCCAGCTCCAGGTACCGGCCACTTCAGCCTTGGAGCCTTGGACCCGAACATAGTCGAACTGTGCCATGCCACAAAGACAGTGCGACGATGTCCCGTGGTGATTCTGAGGAACTTTCCGCCTCCTTCTTTCCACACCTCTATCACTATTGGCCAAAGATGCCCATGTGGACAGAGACCTCAGTGGTTGGTGCCCTGAAAGCTCTTGCAATGCAGGCCAGGGTGCTAGAGGCCTCGCCCTACCTGCCCCCCTCATTGCTCCCTCATGAGTCCTTGAAACAAATTGATATCTCAGTGACTCAATGCCCTTTGTTCAATATTTTCTGGATCAACTCCTGCAGCGCAAAAGGAATCAAAAGGAGTTCCAAGATGTTCCAAGAGCCAGATGTTCTGTGTTTTTCTCTTCGCAGGAGGTCAAAACTCGCCAAAGTCAAGCGAAGCAGGAGCGTAAGAGGCTTTGTGCTGGGATGTGCCGAGCAGTGGCTGATCATTTGTCTATCATTTGTTTTCCTTATTCCAACGTCCTGCAGAGTCGTGGTCAGGTCCTGGCAGAACATGGAGAGAGCCAAACGGCGTGGCCTTTGTAGACACATTGGTGTTAGTAATTATCCTGTGGAGTTCATGAAGGCCAGGAGCTGTCACCACATCAAAGTGCCGCTGTTTGGACGACGTTGGACGATGTTGGACGATGTTGGACAGTTTCTGGGCCCAGGAGATTGATGAATACAAGACTGAGCCCATCTACAATGAGCAACAAGAGCTGCATCCACTGGCGCAGTCTCGAGATGTCCAAGACTACGCCCGAAAAGCTAAAGTGTCATTGACTGGTTATGGAACAGGCAGGCTGCGGAGAGAGTTTCAATATTCCTTATAAAAAGCAGCAAACACACACAAAGCTTGATACAACCGTTTTTTTAATGATGTTTCATCAAAGAATATCAACCATCGGCAAAGTTCACACTTTAACAAAGTTCACGCTAGATCAACCTAAGACCATTTTTTGATTTTTTTTGCATAAAATGTCCCACCTTTTACATTCTGCACATGTGTTCTCCTTTTCACCGTCTTTTCTGCTGCAGGTGTGGTGGCCTCAGCGCCCTTAGCCAAGGACATCGCCCACAAGATCAACCGGACACCTGGGCAGGTGCTGCTGCGCTGGGCAGTGCAGAAAGGGATCCACGTAAATCCCAAGTCCAACCAGGCAGGGTCAGGGTGTTGCTATGTCGTTGCTGATCTCGTTCAAAGCTGTGATTTGTTGTTGGAATTGAGCCGTTGCTGTAATCTCATGTTCAAGTCTAGTAGCACAGTGCAATGCCTATGAGGTGTCCCGATTGAAAGAGAACTTGGAAGTTCTTGATTTTGCTTTGGACGATGAGGACGGCTGAAAATCAATTTTCCTTTGTCACAGCACCAAACATCAGCAAGCAACCATCATGCTTTCCATAGCAGGATTCAAACGGAAGACCTCATGGATTCAGGGCCCTAAATAAGTCCCCCAAATATCCCAAAATTATCCAAATAGATTCTTGCCGTACCTATGCAGATGAAGCCCAACTGACAGTTTGCCCAAACCACATTGCAAACCAGAACAGGTCAGCAGATAGATTCCAGACCTGCTAGTCACTGCTAGTGACTGCTATAGTGGTTTCAGTTTACCAAGTGGATCTCATTGTAAAAGAGGCGATCAACAGGTAGCATTTCCTGCAAGCACTGTGAGGACATGTCTGCCCTGGATGGCCTGGATGTGCCCAAGATCTTCTACTGGAATACGAGTGTCCTTGTACCCCAGGCCGCGGCCTAGGAGATTATACACATTTATAATCATTATGCATTTATGCACTATAATCATCGATAACTATTTGCTACAAAAAATAAAAGTGTGTGAAAAAAGGCGCGCACATATGTTATTTTTTGTTGGTATATATGTATGTAATGTAATGTAATGTTATGTTATGTTATGTTGTGGTATGTATCTATCTATCTATCTATCTATCTATCCATCCATCCATCCGTCTATCTGTCTATCTATCTATCTATCTATCTATCCTGTCTATCCTATCTATCCGATCGATCGATCTATCTATCTATCCATCTATCTATCCATCTATCTATCTATCTATCGATCGATCGATGGATCGATGGATCGATGGATCGATCTATCTATCTATCTATCTATCTATCTATCTAATCTATCTATCTATCGGTCTAGGTATCTATCTAACTATCTATCTAATTATCTATCCTAACTATCCTATCTTTCCTATCTATCCTAGCTATCCTATCTATCGATCTATCTATCTATCTATTCTATCTATCGTTCTTTCTATCTATCTATCTATCTTTCTATTTATCTATCTATACATCTATGCATCAAAACATCTTCCCCATCTTCCCCATCTTTCCCATCGTTCCTATCTATTGTATTTATCCTATCTATCCTATCTATCCTATCTATCCTATCTATCCTATTTATCCTATCTATCCTATCGATCCTATCCATCCTATCTATCCTATTTATCCTATCTATCCTATTGATCCTGCCTATCGATCCTATCGATCCTATCTATCCTATCGATCCTATCTTTCCTATCTATCCTATCTATCATATCTATCCTATCTGTGCTTTCTCGCCTATCTATCCTTTAATCTATCTACCTATCTATCCTATCTATCCTATCTATCCTATCTATCCTATCTATCCTATCTATCCTATCTATCCTATCTATCCTGTCTATCCTATCTATCCTATCTATCCTATCTATCCGATCTATCCGATCTATCCGATCTATCCGATCTATCCGATCTATCCTGTCCTATGCTATCCTATCCTGTCCTATCTATTTAATGTATCTATCTATCTATCTATCTGTCTATCTGTCTATGTGTCTATCTGTCTATCTGTCTATCTATCTATTTATCTATCTATTTATACAATCTATCTATCTATCTATCTATCGATTGATCGATGGATCGATCTATCTATCTATCTATCTATCTGTCTATCTATCTATCTATCTATCTATCTATCTATATTTCTATCTATCTATCCTATCTATCCTATCTATCCTATCTATCCTATCTATCCTATCTATCCTTTCTATCCTTTCTATCCTTTCTATCGATCTATCTATCGATCTATCTATCTATTTATCTTTCTTTCCATCTTTCTACCTTTTTTTTATATCTATCTATCTGTCTGTCTGTCTTTCTGTCTGTTTGTTTGTCTGTCTGTCTGTGTGTATGTGTGTGTGTCACTGGTGGAAAAGGATTGGTAACCAGGGGGCTATTCAAAATGAAACCTATGCAAGATGGCAGACAATGCCTGATTGGTTTCTTGGATCTATTTCTTTTTCTTTTGGAGTTGAACCTACGGGAGGCGCCAACAGGATAGTTGTTGCATTGGTTCCTGCATGTGATTTGTGCCTGCAGCTCGCTTGTTGCCGCAGGCGTCTGCAGCCAAAGAAGAGTTGTGAGCCAGCAGGACAAAAAGAGTTTGATTCTGGGGTTGCTTGCCAGCTGTTGTCAGCAGGACAAAAAGATCACAAACAGCTGTATTCCTTTGTATGTCATGAGTTGGGACTGACCTGGGCTCAATGGCTTGATGGAATGACTCCAGTGGATTTTGCTTGGTGATCGCGGAGCGCATTGCTAAAACATTATTTGGTATAGAATAGCATTAAGATCAGATAGATGCATTAAAATGACAATTGTAGTATAATATTGTATAAACATATTTGAGTTCATGGGTGCAGAGAGACTTCTTGGCAGTGCGCGATATTATGCGATATTAATGTGTTAAACATGATTTCATAGGCCACATCCAAGAATACAAGCATCTCTCCTGGCTGCGCGTGCACCGGACAGGGATCATTCCCTTCGAAGAATTTGTGTGTACGCTTGCTCATTCATGGCATGGCATCAAGAACACATAGCACTTAAATTTTGGAGTGGAATCTGCCGTTGCTGACCAAACAGCCTGCTGGAGGATCCCCATCAGTCAATTGTTTGCACTTACACAGATGAGTCGCGTGAAGCCCCTTTTGACCCCAGAGTATTGCTTGGCATGTTTGGAGGAGAAAAAGCAAAACATCAGTCATGGTGTCAAACTGACTTGCGTGTACTGCAGACTAATAGGGCTGCCAATTTGGCTTCACGGCACTTACACGTCGTGAGTGTTTCACTACGATGGATGGCAGCTTTGGCGGCCAGCGCAACTCTGCATCTGCAGGCAGTGAAGCAGCATGAACCAGCAACAGCCTGATGTTTCGATCATTTTCTGATCATGTTCTATCTGCTGCTCCAATCATGCTCGGGACGCTCGCTGTGCATTTTGCATCTCTTTACATTGTACGGCTGAGAGAGATGGCAAGCTATATCAGTCTTGCATGAACTTGAGTAGTAGCCAGAAGTTCAGCCCCGGATGTTTTCTTCCTCCAGTGCCTGAGAATAGAATAATATTCGAGAAGTCAGCAGCTTCACCTAAAAATCGCGTGGTGCTAGCATGCTGCTGAGGGATATTGTGCCCTGCAGGTGCCTTGCTCGCACACATTTGCAGGGTCAACAACTCGACATGTGCAAGGGCCAAAGCAGCCGAAGCAGCTTCGTCGAGGCTGGAAGAGCAGTACCATTTGCTGTAGATGTTGTTCGATTTGTAATGATAAAGTCTGTGTCAGCAGTCGCTTCAGAGTGGATTCGTCTCCAGGTGTCAATGGGCAACCAACCAACCAACCAACCAACCAGCCAGCCAGCCAGCCAGCCAACCAACCAACCGCTCAAGCAGAGCAACTGCCGAAGCAGTGAGTCGCTTCCCCATGCAGTCCCCTGCACGTACAAAGACCGTACGAAGACCCTTACAAGTAATCGTCAGGGGTGGCGACAACATGCAAAGGTGGCACTGCCGGACACAGCAAGCAGAACAACAGCAGCCCAGCCCCAAACCCATCCATCCGCACCCCCCACACCCCCACACTGACATGAGCTGCTATAGGGACTCCAGATCATGTTTCTTTGATTTTCTTGGTATTTTATGCTATGTTATCCAAAGTTTTGCCTATTTGAGACCGGGTTGCCAGGTTGAGGATACTGTTGGACACTGCTTTTGTGAACCATTGACAGTGATTGCAGGTGACTTTTGTTGTGCTCCTCCTTGCCTTTTGTCCAATCACTGCAGGCGACTGGCACTTGCTATTGCGCGCTCGAAACCCGGGGGGTGTCAAGGTGTGGTTTCAGGCTAGCGGCTGGCAGAAGAGTTGGGCTGGAAGAAAACCTTCACCAGTTGATACATGCGATACATATTTGCAAACTCTGGTGTTCGATAAATTTCTCATGTACTACACGGTCTTTTGTTTGCGTTTTGGTTCAATCTCTTTCAGGCAAATCGTGCTGTTGACATCCTTTGCCAATTGGATGCCCTTGTTGCAAGTAAGTGCCACCTCGCAACGAATTCTACTAGTACAAATGTTGATATTTTTGTGCAAGTCTCCTTATGTGCTTGTTATGTCATAATTATCCAGTCACATGCAAATACGGAAACATACGGAAAAATGATCAAATAATCTCAAATAATGTTTATATATTTTATATTATATATACAGTTATATTTACCAAATATATATATATATATTTCAAACATGTGAGAAATTTACAATCCTTCTTGCAAGTCATTGCAAGGTATTGAAGTGAAGAGGCAACCCACCAAGGCATGTCCAGCTGTCAGCATCCTTGCATCCAAAAGGCTTCGCCGAGGTGCCGTGACTAGCTTTTTTCCTTGGGGAATTGGTGAAAAAAAAGACCACTTCGACAGTGGAAAATGTCTCAAATGGATTCCAACTTGTCTCAAACTTAACTATCACGTTTTGACCTATCATGACCTATCTCAACGTATCTCAACCATCTGGTTGTGGTTTGATATATTTTTTGCTCCATGGGGAACGCTGTTGGCATCCAACAATCTCAGTCAATGTCGAAACAGCCATTGGAGGAGGCCACAGACAAGCAGAAGAGGTGACGGGCAACGTGATTGGCCTTTGGTGGATTCATTCACTGTTGTGCCAGCAACTTCTTGAGATGCACAATGTGTGTTTCATGAGTTTGTTATTATTATTGCGATTTGGTCCCACCTTCCATTGAAACTTTCAACCTGCAAGTTGGTAATTGAAAATGATTGAAAATCTGTTCATTACATGTGGTGCATATCATGTACAGTACTTAGTGGCCTTGGGCAGGCGTGCCGCTTTTTGGTGCCGCGCTTAGTGGAGGCCATGAACAACAAGGACAGATGTGGGCCAGCAACTGGAACAGTAGGATTAAATAGGAACCATAGGAACCATTGAGCATTCTCATCATTCTTTGGTCGCTTCTCCTAATGCCCAAGCAAGACCGAAATATAGCAATTCCATGAAAATGGCCCTGTGACCATGAGAAACTAGAGCAAAGGGATTAATCAATTAAATCAGCCCAGGTCCTTGCAAGTCAACAGCTGTTCACTTTAAATTGTTGAATCATCTTGAATCAGTATAGTTGCAAAATTGCTGGCCAGTCCGAATGCGCCCTTGACATACCTTGACTTGGTCCTACACCCTCGTCCCTTCCGAGATGTTTTCCCAAATCCACACCCACAGATTGACACCAGGAGGTAGCACACTCTGCAAGTACCGCTTTCATCCAAGAGGCATGGTGATCCTTGGTGATCCTTGACTATCAAAAAAATGTTTGATCATTGTGGCCTACTGTTTTCTTTGTGTAAAGAGCACTTGAGTATCCGCCCGTCGTATCTATGTAGCTGGATCCATTGATGCGCTTGGAACGGTTGCGCGATCTATATGTTCCATGATTTTTCTCGATTGCCAGAAACTGTTATCGGTTTTACGGCGAGCCAGTTTGCAATACTTTGCCAGGGTTTTGTGTTGTCTCGATATAGGCCGCCGCTGTGGTGGATGACATGCTGTTAAGCCCTCTTCTCATTCAGCTGCAGCTTCTGTCGAGCCGGTGAGACGTGTTGCATCATTTGCATTTTTGCCGGATAATGATACATGATGCGGTTCGGTGTGTTGCAAAACACAATGCAATCATATAATCATACTCTATGTTGTTTAGCACCTACCACAATGACTCAGAATGCCAAACAATGTACGATATGTTCCGATGTCGAAAGGAGGAAGTGGAATAGAGGGGCAGAGGGGTTTAATGGATGCTAGTAGATGACATGGGCTCCAGCAGGATAGAGTATGGTCACACTTTGGCACGCACACGAACGCAGAATACAAGGCAGTTGCCGATTTGATTTAAGCTAGTGATATTCTGCACACCCTCTGAATGTGTTTGAGTATAGTATATTACAATATATTCATATGTTTCATATGTATATCATATATCATAATATATATATATATACATATTCAGTCATATTCAGTATAAATTATTATTTTTTTCTTAGATTATTTCTATTTTGTGAATGTGTTGTTGCTTTTCGGGTTCTCGTGTTGCACAGTTGAACAGCGAACAGCTTTGAGTCGGTTTGAGCTTGGGGTCACCAAGGCCCTGGGCCGCGGCGCAAGGAATTTCTGGATGGCCTTGCGGACATGCGCAGACCAGGTGAAGCAGTCACCATGGATTCACCATGGATTCACCATGGATTCACCATGCTTAATGCAGGTCTTGCCCACCTTCCCAAACTCTGAACCCCAAGATCCACACATCATAAATATGTCATAACAACTCTTTACACCCCCAAAAAATGCACACCAAGATCAGTAAACCGCAAACAATTCATCAAACAGTTCACAACACCTAGTCACAAACTCCCAATTCGCAGGAGAAATCAGAAGAACAACTCACCACAGACACCAAGCACCAAAAATTCTAACGGATAGCAGCATAACCTTGCCCATCACAAGATATCACAAGTATGTTCCCAAATTTTATGTTGAAAATTAGATGTTTGGGGTGGTGGGTGTTGCAATGATTGGTGTTTGTAATTCTATGGCATATGATTTGATGATGTTTATGTTGTTTCATTTTGTTCACGGTGCAATTTTCCTGTTTTGTTGAGCGCATATAATATAGAATTATGTTGGATGATGGTTGTTTGGTTTTTTGATGAACTGTGTGTGTGGTTTGTTGTTATGATTGGTTATGTGTTGGGTGGTTATGGTGAGTGATGAAATGCCTCATGATTGTTTGCAGTTGATTGTTGTGCTTGCGTGTTGTGGTTTCTTGGTAAGCTGTTCTGGAATTCTGTGTTGAATGCTAGTTGGCCGCCAGGTCGTTGTGAAAGCCCTGCACGGACACGGCGGAAGCGAGTGCACCAGGCAAAGGATGAAACAGTCATGGTAGATTATCAGTACTCTAGCAGGATACGAGTCATTCTGCAATTCTACTTATTTGACTTTCTGATGAAACAATGTGCTGTAGAATTACACATATAATATAGATGAGTAAGTTACATACGTATTAAATCTTATTAATACGTACATATGTTAAGTGAACACAACGGGCAGAAGTTAGAAGATGACATTCCTTTCAACATGGTGCATTATGATGCATTGGGCCACCCATATGCCAGCTTGCAGTCAAGAAACATTTGCGGATGTTTGCGGCTTCCCGACCACAGCACGCTTTGTGTTTTTGACAGCCGATCTGGCAGCAATTCCATACTTTTTTCATACTTCCTTCATTTGTCAGTGCGGTTACGATTGCCATTAGTGCAATATGTGCAACTCCCACCCTGAGATAGTACGGACTGCACTTCACTGAGCTGTGCAACTGCCAATGTGCATCCTGTGTCACCGAGGCACTGCACAACCTTTGCCGTTATCTGCTAGACGACACTGAGAGGCTGGATTCACTCGCAAGTGTTGTCAGGGCCTTAATTCGTTGGCCCATGAACCACTTGAGTTCTCTTTACGGATCAGTCATTCCTTTTGGAATCCTTGTGAAATATTGTGAAATATTGTGAAAACAAGTTGGCAAGCAGGTTTTCCATGGTTTTACATTCATTGCATGGTGCAAGGACCAGCAAAACTGCACACACGAACCCTGTCAAATTATATAGTAGTCGTAGTACAACAATAATCATGACGATGATGGTGGTGCTGTTGCAAGGGCTAGCGCATGATGATGGTGGAGAAGGGACTGCGGAATTTTACTTTCAGCCGGCCACTTTCGAACGCATTTTGGCTTGTAGTTTCATGTAGTGTCTAGCTCCCCAAACTTTGTCAAATCGTGCCTGGCAGCTTCCGAAGAACTTCGGAAGAATGCCGCGCTATTCACTTGATCTCGACAGCCTGAGTGCCGATTTGGCATCAAACCAGCTATCCTCTTCCACGCTTGTGCAATTGTTGAAGGACATCTCTCCCAAAATAAAAACACAACAGGATCAATGTGGTAAACCCAATAAAAACCATCCCCCAAATCGCCATAACTGGGTGGTACGGTATAAATCATCCCCAGATTGTAGGTTTATCATCAAGTTGCCCAGCCTGGCCGAAACCACTAGGAGAACGTGGACCTTGAGAAGGCCTTTGGAATCAGTGCGCACTTTGCCGAGACAGTCCGTCTAACCTATGAAGCTTGATTGGGTAAGACTTACAGCAGTGGGTTTTGCCAAGTGGAGCTGCTTGAGATTACGCAGATTCTACGTTCATTTTAAACTATCCGATCCCATATTACAGTTATCACACACACGCACTGATTTTCAAGGAAGAGCTTCGAGATGCATCACGTATGGATGAATGCGACATGCTTTCCATGATCCTTTGCTGCGACGTGTCTTGGACAGCGTGGTAAATAATAGGGGGTCTCAAACCAACCTTTTCGACGCATGCTGCAGCTGTCAAGGCCATGTTCAGCAGCTGTTGATGTTTGGTTTAGATCCAATGGATTAAGCACCATTTTACACCCTGGAATCGACTGCCGAGACCATATCAAGATGCTGCGAGTCTTGCTGTCGCGATAACGACACATCGTCCACGGAACACAAGAAGGACAAGAAGTCCAGGCTCGCAGAAGTACCAACCCAGGACTGCACCTTGAGACTTAGTGCTTTAACTCAACGGTTAGAGTCACGGAAGCAGTCGGCCTCGGCAGAAATTGTCACGCGAGCATGGGCCAAAAGAATGGAAACAATGTCGTCTCATCTTACCAAGTTGGGGTTGTAAGGAGCCAGATTGCAATTGATAGCAATCCTTAGAAACACTATCAGAAACCGCAAACGCAACGTTTGCTCAATCAAACAAGAGCTTCTAGAGCAGAGAAGGCCTTTGAGCCGTAGAGTCATGCTGTTCCTTTTCTGTATCCTGCTGAAGGCAGACAAGATGCAACGAGTTTCTGTCGGATTTTGTGCCCCATCCAACCTACAGTATTCCAAGCTCGTCACCATTCGTCACCCTCATCTAAGTAGATCAACCATGATCAACCTATTTCCAGGAAGTGATGCATGACGCCCCCAACGAGATCCAGCCAAGTTTGCTGGAGCGTTTGGCGCAGCTTTCATCCGATGATGTGCGAAAGATGATGCATTCGAAAGGTGCAGGGAAGATGGAAAAGTTTGGCATGTTTCTCTTCAAGACACCCGGCTGCAGCATGCTGCAGCTGGACTCCCGGATCTTGTGCGCCGAAAGATGTTCGATTGAAACAGTGATGACATGGTGATGCGCAAAGCTCATGGAGGAATCAAGGTAGACGAAGGTTGCTTCCCAAACATTCCCAAACTCTCCAACGATATCCCACCTTAGGAAGAAATTTGGTGAGGAGGAGACGAAGCACATGCAGGAATGCGCGTCACTTGGCATGCCCATGCGATGTTCCGAATTTAGTATTGAAAAAGATGGTCAATTCCTCAGGTACAGATGCAGGATGCAGCCATGGTGCTCCATGTTCTCAAAGGCTGATCAGTCAGAATCACAGGCAGTCTTTCAACAGCAAAGAATAGGTACTGTTTTCATGCTCAATGGTAGCGCTCTAGGCCTATTACATCCTATTACAATCTATTGCAGGCATTGCAAAGGGGGAGTGTCCCCAACCAAAAGCAACTGAGGGAGACCGTGAAGAAAGTTGGACCAGATCTTGTGGAAAAGGACAAATTGGACATCGACGATTTGGTGAAAAAGAAACTTGGTGACAAAAAAATAGAGTAGAGTTATATAAATTGGCACCCCGCCATCATGTTTTTGAATCCTGGGGAGTCCCATGTGACGTCACACACCGATATCCAGATCGATTCCATCGGTTCTCCAGCCCGGAGAAACATATATGATCATATATGGCATATTCATATATCCGTATATATATAATTATATATATATACACATATTATACATATACACATATATACATTTTACTATACACATAGATGCCAGGAAATATATGTTTTTTATGGCAAGGTGCTAGGGCAATGTGCAAAACACCCGCAGAATAGCCCCTTACATTTTTCAACTTAAACGCAGAGGGAAATTGTCCGTTATATGTTTATACATTTTTGGCTAACCCATTGTTTTTTATTACTCATTTAACTTATATTCTTTGGTGGTTTATATTTTGTTGAACCTCCCCAAAATGTAACTCACATGTTTAAGGTTCAAAGAGTTGGGGGAAACAAGAATGTAATCTTTCATTTTCCAGGTTCAAGTTCAACCCCCCCGAAAACGTTAGTTACATATTTTAAGGCCCAAATAACGGTAGCGATCAAATATGTTCAATTTGTTTGTATGGGTTTCTCACTGGCGGCAGTATTATTTGGCTGAAAGTGCCACGTTTGTCTCCTGGTGGCCATCAAACACCTGTATGTTCATATTTCTTAACACTCTTCCGTTTTGCCCTTGATCAGGACTAAGCAGGCCGACGTAAAGGCGTTCGCAAAGCTGATGCGTGTTCTGGGCACTGCATTTATGGCCAAACATGGCCAGTCGATCCATGAAAAAGGTCTTGATGCAGTAGGCCTCGGAAGCTGTGCTCATGTCTTTTGGCTCATGTGCAGGATAGTGTACTATAGCGTACTGTAATTGGTTTTTAGGTCGAGGTCAGTTGGTCTTTCTTCGGAGGGCATGAAGGCTATGGCTGGGCAGATTTCTTGAGCCTCACTTTTTTCAGGACTTCAAGGTACGAACCACAACAATTGCGACGACCTTCCTCTCCCTTACATTGCCATCGAAAGACAATGCATGAAATGAGGTTTGCAATGGTTTGCATATGTGAACATGAGGTCCTTTGCGCTGGTAGCATGAAGTATGAACTCGATCCCACTGGCCTTCATAAATGCGCTTCTTGGCGATATAGACAGTTAGATAGGTGAGTAGCTGTGAGTTAACTTGGATGATTCATTGGTGCATGTTTCACATTTTTCTATATTTTGTCAAGTGGTCGATATGGGTTTGTGTATACATTATTGAATGATTATTATATATGATATATATATATAATATTATATATGTATGTATGTTTTTTCTATGGTATGTTTTTCCTATGGTACACATGATGTCGGAATATCAGAAGTAGCAACCCCTCAAACCGCACCCCCAAATCATACCGCGAGTACTAATTACTTCCAAATCCGGACGCCTTATTTCAAGAAGGACCCACTTTGTTCCATCTCATTCGATCTCAATTTTGCACTGGAAGACATGAATTAGACATTTTGTTGGGTTTTGCATATGATTGAGGGCCCACTTTCAGCTGAGGTTTGGACATGTCCACCAAATCATATCCCGGATCAATTCCAAGCCATTGGCATTGAGATTCCCGCAGATGGTGAGAATGAGACGATGACACCATCAATGGTCGAAGCTGAGCGTACTGGCGATGATCTCGTGAAGGATGCAGACTTGGATCCCAAAAAGTATGACGCAGGGCTGCAAACCAGGGGACAAAATGGGACAAATATGAAATGATAACAAATGACGATTCATGAACAGTTTGGCCTGCCTCTCACTTGATCACATGAGGAAAAATCAAGTACATTCAAAAAGTGGAACGCCATGAAGTTCAACTTCCACACTGCATATACGGAGGCGGGATTTTTTAAGTGTTTGCCCTCGGGCCTGGTATTTTTCAGTGCCTTTGCATGTGTCTAAGTGGTTCCTGGTGGGTTGAGGCTGAAGAACTCGAAGATCATCAAAGACTTGGTCTATTTTGGTCCTGTGTTGGTTTGGCTGATTCAATCATGCCTTTCGAATCCATCAAAACAATGTGTGTCCGTTGCGGACAAACAAGTGCGATGGACGGAGGTCACAGCTTGCACTTGTTCCATCTTGTTCCTTTGTAAAGTCCAACAATAGTGCAATTTTTGCAGAGAAGATGGCAAGGCATGACTAGGAAGAGGAAACCTCGTGCTGAGATCCCGATGCCTCCATGTCATTCCATGTCCATTGGGAGCTGCAACGAGCATGGCCAACACAGCCTTTCCATTTTGCACTTTCTTTGACCTACAGAACCCCAGTTTTCCCAGCAATTGCAGTCCGCTGCGTTTTTTGCAAACTCAGACTCACATCAAGAAAAATCGTTAATCAGGATTTGGAGTTTTGCAGTAGCTCGATTTGTTGAAACATGGATCATTCCGACTGGTGGGATTCAAATAGCTTTGCATGGCCATTCTCAGATCGGTCTGCGTTGCAGGCGCCATTGAGATTGATGCAGAGCGACAGCCCTACAGAGTTTGGCCACGCTGTGCCGCTGTCATTTCGCTACCATGGGAAATGCCGGCCCATCGCCTTTGAACTGCACGAACGTGTTGTGTTTACCGGAAGTTCTCCAAAGGAAATTCCACCGGGCCAGCTTGTGAAGATCGAACGCCTGCCAGGCTCATGGTCGTTTAAGAAGCAACTTGGATAATGACAGATGAGAGACTCAGACAGAGAAATATTATACATATTTATAAATTATATGTATATATTACACGCGTATATACATGCATACATGCCATTAGATGACATTACATGGCATTACAATGCATTACATTACGTACAATATATATATATATATATATATATATATGCATATTCACGTCATTGTCCATTCAGTTCTGTTCCTCCAAGCATCTCGAAGCATTTGCTATCATATTTCCAGAAACTTGCGATAGCTGCGATAGCCTCAATCGAATTCAATCGACATAACGGACAAATCAGCAGACCATTTGTTGCTGTGAGCCAACCATGGTCACCACTTGGGGCAATTGAAGACTGCCCAACATGCAATCTTCACTCATGTTTGTTTTTGAGGCATGTCTTCACTTGCTCTGGTTTCTGGATTGTCTCTTGTTTGTTCTCAGGAAGTTGCAGAAAGACGAGCTGGAGGTGAAGTACAAGGGCAAGGCTTACAAAGTGAAGCAGAGTGACTTGCATCGTGAGCCGTTGGCAAAGCTCAAGGCGTGGTTTTGAGATTATTTTGGGCTTGGTATAGAGCAGCTGCTGACTTTATTGTATGGGCAGCCATTGGGAGATGGCAACCAAGGGGATCAAAAGAGATCAAAAGGATTTGCAAGGATTCAAAAGGGATCAAAAGGGCCTGTATGATCCTGTATGCTTGCAAATGCTAGTATTTGATAGTGCTGGCGGGTCCATGTTTCCATCCTGATTCCAGTGGAGTGGAGTGTTTTTGGCAATGACGTGGGAGGTGGATGAAGGTGTACAAGACTGGATGCACAGCACTGGCGATACCATCCAGGTTTCCCTGCCAGCCCTCCATGATCCCAGCACGAAGCAGAAGGACACGCTGTGGTTTTCTGTCTCTTCAGCCAAGAAGGAAGACAAGGAAAAGAAGGAAAAATGAAGGACAAATGAAGGACAAGTAGGATAAAATGATCAGGAACTTTGCTGCCGATCAGATCAATTCCAGCTGCCAAAAGGTGCGGCATGGTTGCTTGCTGACTTGAAGCGGTATCGGATAAAAAGGTTCCTGCCCCCATGCAGAGACATCCTGTTGAGTGCCAGCACGTCAGAAACTGTGGCAGACAAATCAGACAGATAAAGAGGTCACAATACAACGTCTTGATTTGATGCATTCACCACATTTAAGCATCCTTCAAGCGCGATATTCTCAGTTTGCCTGTGAATCAAGGCCGTGTGCGAAATGCGGCAATTTGTCATCGAGGCGAAAATGGAGTTCTTGTATTTTCTTGTTCATGAATTTAGCATTAATTTAGCTGTATCAAAACGTCTCAGTGTTGTTTATTGATTCCGTTGGCAACAGCTTGCACATACCCAACGCAAGTGCCTTTCGAAAGCTCTGTGAACGACGGCCCTCAAAAGAAAACGCTTCCAATTCCACCCTTTCAGCGGCTTTCCAACCTTTCTGGATATTGCTTTTCCATGCTTTTCCTAAATGGTGCGAATCAGGCACCTGTCGGAAACTCGTCGAAATCGCAGTCTCATAAACAGTTCTCGACAATAGCTGAACCATTTAATTACTGATGACCGTGTATGAAGGCTGTAGCCGCAGCATGCGGCAGCTATGGAGTAGGCCCATGGTACTCATAAGATCTCAAAAGCTAATTGCCAGCACATAAGTCGTTCCATCAAAACCGGAGGCAGGATGTGCAGTGTATGAAATGTATCATTCAGAATGCGCTTTTTTTTATCCAAATTTATTGTCTAATCATATAGAACTATCAATTATTGCGTGATGACTCACGGATTGGTTTAAATAGATAACGAGGGCTCCTGTGCCACTGCAAGCGCCAGAGTGCATTCCTGATTGCCTCTTCCGGTTTCAGTTTTGCACATTGCACATTGTGCGTGGCTGATGCGGCGATGCATCCAATTTAAAACTTTCTTGTCCGTCCTGGTCAGACATGCGAAGACAGTCGCATTGTGACAAGGTGATTGAACGGAAGCGCTACCTTCGTCGCCTGAGCCGCCGGTTCGGTCAGTTGCAACAGCAGGTGCTACGCCGACGGAGAGTCAACGGAATTTCGGCCGTGTCAAATAAACCTCCTCGTCAGCGCACTACTGCAACATGCAAAAAGACATTTCAAGAAAATTATTTTGATGCATGCAACATGATGGAGCAGGTGAAGGGCAATACCAAATTGATTATACCGACATATACCAACTATACCGCCCATTTAATTTGAGATCATTTGAACATAGTGTGGCCACAAATACTTGCTATATAGAATCCTACAGATCTCTATACAGACAATAATTTTAAGATATCTTAATATATCTTATATATTAAATTATATATGTCTTGTTACAAACAACACCACTTGACCTCGCGAGGTGCTGCGCAGCACCAAAGGCAGCAGGCATAGTCTGGTCAATCTCAAGCTGACTCATCACTGGTCCCACTCAGTTGAATTTGTATGAATTTGTGATATCAGCCAATTGACAAAGCCGGCCTTGGAACTGCAGTCCTGATGCGCAACTTGCAGCGGCGTACCGGGATGCTGCGCTGGGGAACATGCGGAAACGGTCTGTAGCTCAGGTTTGCTGCATTATCTGCATTATTTAAAAAAACTGGTGCAGGAATAACAAGTGTTGGTGTGTTCTTGAGCTCAGGAGCTAGTTTGCAAGAATGCCAATTGGATGAATTTGGCCGATGTCCTCTCGTTATACTTAATCTTGCTGGCCGCGTTTCCCGCATTCTTGGATTCCAGGTGGAACGTTGCCTTCCATGAGTGGTGTGTTCAGGTGGGCAAAGCCGAGTTCGTTCGGCAATTTTGATATTCTTGATCTAGGCCCTAGGCAACTATTGGCTGCTCTTATTTCGGCGGGCATGCTTCGGTTCTCTTCGATTGTCTTCCGTTGAGGATTGGACCAGATCTGGGAATAGTTTGGTTGCAGAGTTGCAGAATGTTTCTGACAGCATCTGACAGCATCTGACAAGGCCATCGAGTACTACTATCTCCTGGACACTGAGGTGCAACATGTGCAACTCCTGGGCAGTTCCTCCTAGCCGCTCGGGGTCATTGTCATGTCATGCAGCTCAAACACAAGAACAATATGAAGAATCAACAATGTTGATCAATGTTGTAGCATGATATGCATTATGTCAATGATGTGGCAAGTTTTGGCATGTTTTAGCATGTTTTATCTGCCTCATGTCATTACAGCCACGCAAAATATTCAAAATTAATGAAAATAAAACTTGTTGGGCATTTTGCGGCCTGATTTCCCATGTCATCCCCAGCTGCTGCCTTTGATGCTCCCAGCTTCGAGAACGTTGGCTTCATGGCTCTCGTGGGGATCGGCCGCGGGCGGGGACACTCGGACTAGTGCCACCATTGTCGGACATGCATCCATCACAGAACAACGAGGATATGTTCTGTGACACGCTTTACAACTGCAACATTGTTCACAACTTTATGCGTTTCTTTCCGGACAGTACCCAAGGTCACAGTTATCAGCGAAGCACTTCGAAAGGCACCATCTTGTGGCAGTTTTGATGATTTTGAAGTGCGCATAAACGTTTTGCAAATAGTGGAGGCAGCGCCTGGCACTAACAGGCATCAGTTGGCGCAGGCTGCGGGACGGAACAGGTATGCCAGTTGCGATACAGCGCTGCGATGTATGTCATGTACTATGGTTATCTATGGTTGATATTGATCATTTGACATGAGCCACCACAAAAAATCTGGGCAGTAGGAAACATGTAAGGGACATGATATTGGTTTACAGAAATATGCAATAGTGAACATGAGGGCGATGGGACCTTCCGAAATAGCGATGCTTCCCTGTGAAGATTATGTCATACCTGTGAACATACATACATCGGTTTCCTTTGAGCAACGATACTCGAATATTGTCATCCATTATTTTTGTTCAAACGCGCAGTAAGCGATTGGACCTTCCCAAATTTGTTGATGTCCTTTTCGCGAACCTTGAGTTTGCGAGATTGCTCATATAATCATATACAGTAATTAGCATTATATAGCATAGGATGAGACTGAATCTTTTCGCGTTGGTGGAGGGAATCAAGTGTCCGCCCCTGTTTTTTGTCCATGTTGCTGTTGTTTGCACAGAAGGCTTTGCTCGTGGAAGAGCTAGCAGCAAATTGTTCTTTCAAAGGCACGAACAATTATATACGAAAGTGATTTGAGTCGTGCAACTATATGCAACTCATGAGGTTTGCAAGACCCTCAACAGATGGAAAATCGCGGAATGTTCTTCTTGTCTCCTTATGTCTCCTTTGTTGGCAGGAATTGCCCACTCGTTTGAAGCTGCTGGATCTTGGCAGCTGAGCGACCCCCAGAGTCTTTTTGCGAGCCTGCGCTGATTTGCCCTACGAAACCCTCAACGGTGGTCACGAGCAATCACCCCATGATATCCATTGATATCCCATGAATCCTCGGAGAGAAATGCGCCAAAAGACATTTCACGCCTTGCTGAGGCGCAAACTACTTTGCTCGTCTCGTGCCTAGCTTGACAAAGTGGAGAAACGAAAGAGTCCGAGAGCCTTCAGTTCAGAACAAGACATCGAGTAAATGATTGGCAGAAACTGATGGTTGAAGCATTTCTTCCCCCCTGCTTGACGTTCAACAAAGAGTCACTGAGCCTGACCTGTCTGAAATGCCTACGGAGACCTTGGAACCATTTTGAGCCACCTTTGATATCAGTGTTTAATAGTTTTGACATGTCGTTATAATTCGTTATTTATATGTTTTTTAAATGTTATTGCCAAGTTATTGCTGTTTCATGCTCCATGATCTCCACGGCGAGGCCACAGTACCTTTGATGTGACGGCCTTGGATTTGGCCCGGGAAGCTCAGCAGCGCCCAAGGCATCCCAGGGCCCCGGTCACTGCAGGGTGCGCGATGCCGAGGCCCCTGCAGAGGCGCGACGGGAGGGGTTGAGGCGTTGATGGTGCATCGCGACACCATGCGACACCTTGAAAAGAGTGTGACATTCGGATTGTGTCTATTGATGTCTTAGTGTGGTGTGTTGTGCTTATGTTGTCATGAGAATTTGTGGGACTCTGCTATACGTATATATAAATAATTACATATATTATATATATATTATATTATATAAATATAGTCTACGCATTTCCATCCTACAATGTCTTCTGTATGGCATTTCTTTCATGATTTGGCGATATATTGATCTGTGATATCTGGGTGTTCAGACACCCTTTCTTCCTCCAACTGGTTGTAGCGTCACATGATAAAGAACACGGCAAGCCACTGATTGATCCCAAGCCCAAGACCTTGGCCAATTCAAGGCTCCCCAGATTCAACATGCCCATTCAATTTCATTTATCATTCAACATATTCAGCGGCATTTCATCGTCCGAGCAATCATTGCCGTGATCACAAGATATCACAAGCACTGGAAAGAATGCAGAAGAAGTCTGGGGCCGGATGTTGTCAATCAGCATCATTGAGCACACAGGGGACCGTTGCGGTGCATTGCGCTTCATGCTTGTCACATGAGCTCATGTGACGACGTGAAGGATAGCGTTCTGCAGTGCGACGTGCTCAAATTGAAGATAGGCGTGAGTCATTCGAAAGTTGGCATGCATCACCCAGTCATGACATGTTGTGAAACATGTTGTGAGTGCTGTGCAGTTGTTCCATGTTGTTCCCATTCACGGGTGAAATGCAAAAGTCGTTTTCCCAAACTCAAGGGTAGTGGCCAAATATGGCAAAACTGTCAGCTCCGATCCCAAAGGTCCAACGGCACCGCTTTGTGCAGGTCCTGCAGGGAGCGAGCCAGTCGCGGAGGCCACACTGCCATACACTAAAGATGGCATCAACTTTTTTTACGGTTGCAGTCCGATGCCTGGGCCAGGGCTCGCACTTGCACCAATTGCCTGCTCAGGCAGGCAACCTATCTAATATTCTCGATGGAAACTGAGAACACCCTCTTAGTTCAAGACATTGGTACTCACTCTGGATTGGACCAGTATTAATAACCTTCTACCAATTTGGCTTGCAGAACTCTCATCATGTGTTCCGCGGTTCCAATTTGCAATTGTTTCCTGCCGCAGGGCTTTCAAGTGGCTGTTTTGGCACTGCTTCTTTCGTGCTCCGGCTGTGCAGGGTTGTTCGCACTTCTGCGTGGACTTTTCTAGATTCTAGCAGGCAGAAAGGGAACAAGGAACACACGACAACAATGTGACAAGGAAGGGTGGAAAGGTATTGAGCCAAACCTCACCTATCAAAGCGTCTTTGGAAAGTTAGAGGGTATGAAAAGCAATGGAGTGCATTCACCGTCCGTTTTCTTCAACAATGCTTATACCCACAGAACGGGCTCGAGAAACCCCACTCTGCAGCTCGTTGAAGCCTTTGGCTGGAAATGCCATGCGCAACATTTGGTGGTGCATTTTCATATTTCTTGTGCCTGCCTGCGGTTCAGAGTGCGTGTCAATGGTGCAGCGGCAGGCACTACCTGTGATTCCAGCGGGCAGGCAAAAGCCAAAACCCTGGGAAGTGAACAACTACATTGTTGCAAGCTATCATAAGGCTGGGGTGACCCTATCAGAACACCTGGCGTTGAAAATTCTCAATATTCTTGGCGCTCCGATGGAAGTTCTTGGTCATGTTGAGTATCCCTGCTACAGCTTGAGGAAAGACGGCTTGTCACAAGTTTGCTACAATCTGGATGCACCGTTCCGACTCTATACTGATTCATTTAATGCCTCCCTGAAATCTGCAGAACAGAGGAAATCTGGAAACAAAAAGGTGCTTGTGGCCGGTCTTGTGAGGGATCCACTGGAAATGGTGGCTTCCGCTTATTGCTACCACCACGACGGCCAAGAGTTTGGTAATTGGCTTTTTCCGGTGCAAGACATCATGCAGATGGGACCGGAGGAAGGAACGGAGGTGACAGCCAAAGCTCTTTTGCCCTTGGCGGAATGGATGACCAGCGTGTTTGAAAACCCAGACAACAACACTCTCCGATTGGAATTTGACGATCTAACCAAGTCTTCTGCTGGATTTGATCTAGGAGTCCAGCGTTCCTGTTGGTTGCACCAGCAC
>Ga0126342_10001932_pt1 | contig 30959 bp, 25 predicted proteins | sample Cyp1metagenome_FD_92528 | JGI IMG/M metagenome (GOLD analysis project Ga0126342, IMG submission 92528) | Coral microbial communities from Lord Howe Island, Old Settlement Bay, Australia - Cyphastrea 1 metagenome | ecosystem: Host-associated > Invertebrates > Cnidaria > Coral ...
TAACATAACATAATCTAATATAATATAATACAATATAATATAACATAATATAATACAATATAATATAACATAACATAATCTAATATAATATAATACAATATAATATAACATAACATAACATAATATAATATAATTTAACATAATCTAATATAATATAATATATTATAATATAATTATGTAGCTTTATATTTGGTGGTTTCAAACCCACTGAACATATAAATATAAATAACTATATATATATATATATGAAAGTCAGGATTATCATCCCAGGTAGGGTTGACACCAACCATCCCCAAGAGCTGGGAGCACCGCTCAGCTACTATGGAAAATCACAATTTTTTTAATGGGAAAATCAACTATTTCTATGGCCATTTTCAATAGCGAAGTGTTAAATAACCAGAGGGTAGATGTTTTAATATTGATTAAAAGTTGGAGAAAGTTGGAATTTTCCAATCCGTGAATGGCAAGCAGTGAAGCCTCCAATCAATATCCGAGGATTGACCATCAGGAACAGTTGTACCCCGCAAAACTGGAACGTTGCTATGTCGGAGAATCCATGGCTTTTAGAAACTCTCTAACCACTCAGAGTATGTTCCGAATCATGTATGGCCAAAGAAACCACTCAAATTAGATGTAACCTGCCCAAATTTGCCACAACAAGAAAGGTATGTCCCTCCATTATGTTTCTTTTTTTTCAACTGAGAAAACTACCTGGCCATGAAACCACCCCGACCTCGAGACCCGCCGGAGATTCGCTCATGCGACGTTCAAACTTCTGAACCCGAATGATGGTGCCTGGCACCATCCCCGGGACTGCGATTTATGAATGGCGTGTTTCCCGGTGAAAATCTACGGATGATCTTTCAAGGGGTCCAGCATCAGAAAACACGTGAGGATATGGCTCAAACATCATTTTCAAATTCTGATGTAGTACTGGTTGGTTGATAGGGATTCCCCTGATGGTGATCATCCCCAAATATACTGCTAATAGTATCATCAAGCTCATCAAGCACTCATCATTCATCAGTTATATTCACTTACATCCCCATATTTTGATGGGTTCAAACCATTAAACACGCCCCTATAATCATGAAATGATGGTATATTAAATGATTGAGGATATAGATGATCCATATTTGAATAATCATTCCCTATATGTATATATATATATATAAATACATGTATATATATACATATTTAAATGATATAGCATCTATATACACTAATGGGAATGATCCATATTTCAATGTTTTGTTCACTCATATCCTATGAAAAATGATGGTGAACTCATGCACCTGAGACTTGCTGTTCGGGTCCCTCAGCAAGAATCTTCAAGGCTTCTTCCCCTTTGCTCCTGGGAGTCCAATGGATCCAATGGATGGTGAGATTTGGCGCAACGGTCCACTGATCAAAAACTGCAAAAACGCCAAGGTTCATCACCACAAAGCCAAGACCAGACCTGGCACGGTGAAGCTGCAACCCGCGATCGAAAGATGCCGGAAACCCATAGGGCAGGAAAACCCCTTTGATTCCAGTGAAATCTTCAGATTCTTCACGTTGCAAAGGAAAGGGCTTGGTCAAATCCATGATGTTTTGCATTTTTGCACCATTCGAGCTACCACAAGCGTTGCGCTTGCCGGAAATTGGATTTTCACAGGTCTCCCGGCGGTCGCAGGCGGGAAACGATACCCGCTTGACCACCACCTGACCTGGCCAAGAGACGCCCTCTGCCAAAAAAAACCAAGTGAAACGAAGTGAAACCAATGCTGCTTGGTGGATTTTTCCATGTTCTGTGATTGAGCCCTGAAAATGTGTGAAAGTTTCTTGGGATCATCAGATTGGGCCAACACACTGTTTGAAACCACCAGCCAGAATAGATGTGAGCCAACGATATGAGAATGTCACAAAATATGGGATTTGATGGGTGCAACAATGGGGGCTGCACCAGCTAAAATTTGGAACCCAAGCTGAATGACTCTGCTAAAACCAGGAGTTCTAGGCTGGCAAAGTGGGCATGCCAGGTTATTCCACAATTTTTGGTAGTTAAGCAACCATTCATAGGGGCTAAAATTGGCAAAACGTAAGGATATAGAACCCATAACAAAACAGCTAATCTGTTGCTGGTAAAACCCCCCCTCAAATGGTGGCAGTCATTAGAATATCATGGGGATATAAACTTAAGACCACGAGGGCTGGAGTTTTTCACACATTTCTGACTCTTTAGGAATGGCATGGAATGGCCCTCCCCCAAAATCAACGAGGAATTATTAGTCCAGGGGTGACACTACAAAGTAAATATTGCCCTCATATCCTGTCATGAATGTGCTATCACTGGGATGTATTTGTCAAATAATTTGTACTCAATCAATACTCGATGGTACATTCCTGATACACAAAAATTCAACGGATCATCCTGCTCTCCGAATCTTAGAAGACCTGTTGGCCATGGTTATCGGCTATGCCAACTATGCTTTGCTGCTGAATAATTGCCGACCAGGGACATCTCCCCATGACGAATCAGTGGCATGAGAAGCCCCGAGCCATGAAAGAAATTCCCCAATCCCATCCCATTATTGTTGGATGGTTAGTACATATTCCTTTTGCGAGTTGTAATAACCCCGTATCTTCACCCATCAACACCCATCTGAGTTCCCCCAACTTCACTCGAGAATGAGCCACCAGCACATTCTCCACAGTTCCATACCTGTACATCATTTCAGGAGCCCAGTGGAACATGATGTCTATCTATTCGCATGAAAATGAACTTAAACGAATGCGCGCGTATGGATGTGGTGTGTAGATAGATAGAAAGATAAGTCTAGTAGGTAGGTAGATGTTATAATTATTATCAACCATCATTAACCATTCATAACCGTTATTGACCATTAATAACAATTAATAACCACTATTAATCTGATAGCAGTACGAGTCCAAGAGTCAACCGACGGTCTAATAGGCATTGATCCACGCCCTAACAGTGAAACCCCGAAAAAAAGGACCCACAACAAGTCATAGTCTCATTCTGGTTGGTGATATCCCCAATTATTTGCAAGAACCACCCAAACTTTTCCATGATTCAATGACCAATTAAAATCTCACATCATCTTTTTTTAAAACATATTCCATCATATTCCCATCCCTGGAAATCTAAACATGGCACACGAGATTTCGCCCAAGGATTTCCCATTGGATTTACCAATTTACCGGCCATTCCGCTCCGCTCCGCAGGTGCACCATGAGAAGTGCTCCCTGAGAATTTGAGGTGATGCGAAACCCAAGCCTTGGGAGATGGCCATCGATGGTGAAATATGGTGAAATCCACACTGGTGATGAAACTGATCTCAATTAGAATGTCAAATGGGTATGGATCAATACCTATTAATACCATTTTTAGGGGGATGAACATCCATTTACCAGCTATTTTGATGTTCACCAGGGGTACAAGGTTTTGACACACTGTCAAATATCACAAGTATCCGTATGTTGGGATTGACTGGATTTACGACATCTCACATTTTGGTGTATATTCCAAATGCCCACATTTGTGGGTTTGTTGGCACAACAAAGCTAAGGGATAGAACACAGAGATATTTGGAGCCACCTGCTGTAGTTACCCTCTGCTAACCAAACACGGTAGCAAATCTCCGTTTCCAATGCAGAAACAATTTCCAGATATATCTCTATGTGTGTATATATATACACATATATATATATATATCTTATATATATATAAATACATATAGAGAGAGAGAGAGAAATGTGGGAATTCTCAGCTGCCGGCTTATAAAGTAATACGCAATAAAGATCAATAAAGTAAATCATCACGATATCCAGAAAGCCTTGCGGACTATATCGACACTTTGGCGTAAATGGCTCATCTGTGGCTGAACATTCCTGCCATTTCCTGGCTTAAGCCTGACATTTTTTTCTAGTGATTGAGGATAATCATCCCAATTGTTGCGGAAAAACAGCATACTTGCCTTGACTATCCTTGACTTGCCTATCAAATATATCCTCTATCAACTCACGAATTAGTGCTAAAACACTCAGTTTGACTCCCTTCTTTTTGCCACTTAACAACCCTCCACTTCTTCTACTTCTTTTATTTGGAGGTTTCCCAAAATGTGATCCCCGAAGCATCCGAACACCACTTCAGTCTTGAAACCTATGGTGACGACTGGGATCCCCCATTCGAACCCCTCGTCACCATGGCTCCGCCAAGCGGCGATTGATCTTTCGAACAATCAACACACGGCTGGAATCCACCTGCCACGGGGGCAGATCATCGATGCGGAGTTAGGGACGAAGACTGTGATATAGATGTATTTATATATGTATTCACATATGTATTCATATGTGTATGTATATATACACACATGATAGGTAATTATATATGTATATTTTGTAAATATTTGATATTGCACACACAATATATATATATATATATATATATGTATATACATAAACATGGCATATACCCCCTTCTGTAGATGATTCTTCATGGAGTGGGAAGGCCATCTCACCGGGATCAGCATGGCCACTATCCGAAGGTGGAAATTACATGAAATTACAACAATTAAGTGAAAATCTATCGGATTACACAAGAATGTCATCATGGATATATACATATATACACATATGTATATGTATATGTATATGTATATGTATATATTAATGGTGGGTAATTACAATGATGTATAGGGACACAAGCTAAGTGATGTGATCTCAGTGCAACTGGTGACCACCGGAGCTTCACCGGCCTGCAACAATGATCGCAGATGCATTCCTCGATGGAGGATGGATGGTAATCTGCAGATTCCACCAGTTCAGATATTAAAGGTATAACTCTTCCCCAAGATATCAATATGATTATGTGCATATGATTATTCCCCAATATATTCAATATATGAACAGGGGGAATAATATATCAATTCAGATATGACAGATATGATTATGTGCATATGATTATATGAATTACATGTGTATATATACATATTGATGTAAAACCTCCAATCATCATCAAGCATCATGGATCAGTCATATCCCCATATTGTTGCTGCTCAATCTTCTATAGAGCAGACCCCAAAACGATAGAAAAACAAATCATAATGTTTTAGTGTGATTTCACTTTTCTATCTTCTTAGGGGTGACTATAAATGATGGTTAATTTCACAGAAACCTCCAAAAACGATCTGGGCAAATCTTAACAAGCTGAAATAAGGCTATGACTACAATGGAATAATGGCATAATTTGTGTGAGGTCGCAGTCTGCGGTCGTCTAGTTGTCTTTTTTGAAACCGCTCAACTGCTAAGGCGGCCAGCTGCTGTGGTTTCACCCCAAATCCCGTTTAGTTCACCAGCTGGTTATCTGGTTATGGATGTACATCCTGCCAAATCTAACAGAGGTTTTGATCATTGATCCATCTAATACAGGTTTTCTTGGACAATGACCCAAGTCTAAAGTGACTTTCTGGTGATTTTGTCGCTCTTAGGACCTCTATCTAGTTCTAGTTGGCTGAATCTCCCAATTCTTGCACACCATATTGCCAGTCTAAGTCCACCAAGCCCATTCAACTCTGGAGAACTTCTCTCAAACCTGATTGGCCAATGGTCAACTTACCCTCTGGTAAACTAACATAACTATGGAAAATCACAATTTTTCATGGGAAAATCCACTATAAATGGCAATTTTCAATAGCTTTTTGTATGTTTACTAGAGGGTATGCTTTCTCCTAGCAGAATTTCGCCCAAAAACACCGTGGGTGACCTCGGCAAAAACTTCCGTGGCATCTTGCGGACCGAGGTGCGCAGCGTGTCTCCCGAATGGCTGTCGGCTGCCCCTGGAGGCAATGAAGAACTTGGATGCATTGGAATCACCCAGACTAGAAATATATATATATATATATATAGCTATTCCTTATAGTTATAGTTATCTCCATTGTAGTTATTGCTCATTTTGTGACCCATTCTCCCCACAAACGATACACCATACATGCTGTATCCCTTCCTACTTAAGGGTGCAGTTCCACTAAGTCACTAAGTGCGTGGTACCATAATTTTGGGCTTAGAGCAGTCATATCCCAAGTTCTGCTGGCCCTACTATCTTGGTTCTACCCATTAATAGGCCCAACTATGAATATCCCATTAGGAGGAGGGGATTCTCAGATATGATTGCTTCAAACCCATAAAATTGACAGATTAAAAAAACTGAAGGAATTTTCTTCTATTTTCATCCATATATTTGTTCATTAACCAACCACCCAAAAACATGGCTTCCGCGCCTATGGGGGCCTCCGGGTTGCGCTTCTTTGGTCCTCCTCCTGACAAACGTTCCAGAGGCAAAAGCCGATCTGCGATGGCCAAAGGAATTTCCAAAGCCATATTTCTATCTGGTTGGTGGTTTTAACCATCTTGAAAAATATTAGTCAATGGGAAGGATGACATCCCATATATGAAATTGAAAATAAAAGCCATGTTTGAAACCACCAACCAGATATGGTTTTTATCATGGGTCCATATACACCGAATAGTTTTGTAGTTTTATATGGTGTTATCATGGTCCATATGGATTCTGTATACTGTATGGAAGTGCCATATGGCCAAAAGTCTGAAAAAACGTGGTGAAAACATGGAAGATCTCTGGATTCACAACCATCAATGGTGGTACCACTTAAAATGAGAGTCAACACGGTACTCCCCCCAATTTTAAACAACCCAGCGGTGAATGAAAATCTGCTGTTTATATATATATATACATAATACCAAATTTCGGTTCAATCATGTTTTTTTTGCGTGAATTTTCCACATCTTTTGGGCTGTTCCCGGCTCAACTTCCAAAACCCTCCGCGCCTTTGCGCACAGCAGCATTCACCCCGTTGACACCGTTGACGTTCGCGCCAGGGGACGACACCGCCGACCGCTCACCTGGATAGAATGGTGTGGATTAAACCATGGCCTGTTTCCATTAAATCCATTTAAAAAATGGTTAGTTGTTGTTGGTCGTATCCATATCCAAACTTGAATGTTGGATATATTCTGCAAACCAAATGATCTGGAACAGATTAGTGTGATGTGGGAAACCCAATAAACCATCCCCATCACCATTTTCGTGGTCAAATTTCAACCATCCCCAGTCATGGTAGTTGTTCATTGGCATTCCCTGTCATTTAAGGTAGATCTCAGGTTGACCCATCGGTGACGCAATGGCGATATTGACCAACAATGACCAGGACAAACATGTTCATCCCATTTTCAGAAAACAAATCCCATATTTTAGCAATTCTGCAGTCTGCGCTGAGCATTCTAAGGTGTGTTTCTAATTGGGCCAATGGTGGGATCAGGTCATCGATGCCAGGGCTATCGATTTCATCATGGCACGGGTGTCTGAAAATGGTACCCCCAAAAAGGGACCATTGATGAAATCCCCCATTCCGTGAACTCGGTGAAATCCTCGATGGAGTTTTGATGCTTAAAATCACCAGAGTCTGGTGACATTAATTTTCTTCGGTGTCAATTCATTGTCTTGTTTAATCCAAGTATTTGATGCTTACATCACAATTCTTGTTGGTAAAAGTTTTAAATGCACCATTTATGATGGTAAAATCATTTATTTTGTTCCCGGACGCCAGTGCACCTGGCCACCACATAGGAGCTGGACCTAAAGCGAGGCTCAAAAGAAGTTACTGAAAGAAGTTGGGTAGATAGAAATCTAACTAGGATATTATAAGTGTGTATATATGTATATATTAGTGTATATATATATATATCACTTGATAGTTATAGATAAAACAACTAAACCATAGGGACTCTTGGAGGAGTATTTGGAAGTATAGGGTACTTGGGAGTATATTGACCATGGTTAACAAACCCACATTAGTAATGATTTTATTGGACTACCATAGGATATGTACATATACATATACCCCCAGGCCGGGGGTGCCGCCCAGAGGTTTATCATGTGACCAACTCTTTAGGGTTTGTTTAGGGTTTGTTTTGGGTTTCATTTAGGGTTTCATTATGGTTTTTAGTTGTTTTTCCTTTTTTTTTTAAACCAACATTTTACTTTCAAGGCTTACTTTCAAGGCTTACTTAGGGTCTCATATCAGATTTAGGTTTTAGGGTTTAGGATTTAGGGTTCTACGTTTTGGAAACAAATCTCGTCAGCAATTTTGGCAATCTGCCGACGTGCTAAAATGCATAAAGACACTGGCTCTGCGCAGTCAAAACACACTTCCCCGGGTAGCACCCCCGTCCTGGCTGTATATATATATATGCTACAAGTAAATATTTATCAGTGGGTATTTCTAGATATAAAATCTAGCTTGGGTATGCACATATACTATATGTATACATAAATGCAATGGGACATTTATCAACCTGAGACATATCAAATATAATATATATATACATACATACATATTTTATGTGTATACATGTATATATATATATATACATATATTATGTGTATACATGTATGTATATATATATGCTTCCATATATATATATATGTTTCCATATATATATATATATATAGAGAGAGAGAAAGATAGTCATTTAATGTGAATATACCAGGTTATATTTAACCAACCACATGATATGGTCTGGATAAACTATACTAACTCAACAACCTAAAACAAAATTGTTTACGGATGATTGCCCTTGCTAAGCGTCAGTATCTATATTTAATCATTGGATCATTTAATCAATTACAGTCATTTAAATCTAAAACAGTTTGTACTGGTTGGTTAGTTCATGATATGTCCTATTATGTCATGGCTAGCTCCCATCTTTAGTTGACATATGTGCCATGGTCAAAACATTGTGTGGGCTATGGTCATCCCGCCATTAGTGGACATCCAAACATACTTGGTATATCAACCCCTATTCATGGTGACCATGCCCCAGTTGGGAGTAGATATGGGTACATGATCCAGCATTTGATTGTAGTTGCTGGCATATTCCGCGATATCCCCATTGACATACCATGGAAAATCACCACTTTCCATGGTCCATCTGAAAGTCTAACGAATTTGACTATTGGACATCAAGAGTTACATCTGAAAGTCTGAAACAATCAGACTTTACTTGTTGCTCAATTGATTGCATATCCCATGAATGGTTACTTCTCATTTTTGGAATGAACATGCGCATGCACAAACATGGGGATATCACGGCAACAGGCCACCATTTCTGTTTTCTATCACCAACTTCACCCCAAAAGGTTGTAAAACTGCATTAACTCCCATACAATTTTACCACAATTGATATACCCATTATATAATATCCAATTGCAGTTGGTAGTATACCCCGATTAAAAAGTATATACCACTGGTGCTGAGATTTTTCACCATTGTATCCCAGTGAGATCCATCATCCATTCCCGATGACCATTGAAATCACAATTCCTGGCACATGTCTCAAAGTGTTCTTATCTATACCACATAGAATGATATTAAATACCATTACATAGCCATTATATACCAATATACTTACGTATCTTGTCATCTTGTTGGTTAATGTCCCTATCATGTCTTCTATTTGTTGGTTAAACAATATTGAATCATACTAAATCTCATGAATATATACATATGGAGGTTTCGTAAAGTGGTATCATCAAAGTCACTACACCATTTGCGTATTGACACCGTGATGGTTTTGGGGATTCCCCATTTTAGGAAACACCCATATTGTATTAATGTAGTGTAGTAAACCCAATAAAAAGAAACATCCAAATTTCACCATAACCCTCCAAAATTGGAGGTTTATTGGGTTGATAACATTACCCAGATTTGGTGCTTAATGGACGGTTTACATCAACATATATATATATACGTATATACACCACAAATCAATGAATACTAACCCCATTATTGGTGTACACATGGATATTTCATGATATATCTATGGGTTAGTAAGAATATCCAATCAATCCATCAATCTTAATATATACCATGATACTAATACTAAGCCATATTAATCCATGGGGTGTATGTAAGTGTATGTATATATATATATTCTATATATATATATTATTATATCATAATATATATATATATATATTATCTCGTTATCTCTCTCTCTCTATATATATATTAAGTATGGATACTAATATTATAGATACTACTCCATCATTTCATCTTAATCTCCCCATTGATTCATCTCCCCAGGACGTATGGCAGAACTGCCAGAGGCACCCGGACCTGGAGCTGCATAGGGAGCTGCCGGTGGAGGTGCCTTGAAAACACGAGAAGTAAACTGAGTCATGGCGCTTTTGTTTCCAGAAAAATGCAGCTTTAACCAGGAATATCCATGAAATTTTATGAACTTTGATGATATTTCACATGCTTTGACTCAATTTGACCATCTAAGCTTGGGATATTTTACATGATTAAAGCATGAAACATTGAAGATTCCCCCAACAAGCATTGACATTTCAGCATCGCAAAGGTTCACATGTATGTGGATTTCAAAAACTGAACCAAGCAAGCAATGATGGTATTCTTAACGCAATTTCACTATGAAATATGGGGATTTACCTATATTATTAGAGAAATATTGGGACTTCAGCCACATAAATCGGTCAGAATCCGCAATTCGGACGTAGCAAACATCAGGATTTACACCCCAAAAACCAGGGTTTTTCACCATGAACCAACAAAAACCAGGATTCTTCGCCGCTTTCATGGCCATTTTGGGGTAGCCCAACCGGATTTGCTGCTGATGAGCCCCGCACCATGGGAGTCATGGGAGACATCTGCGGCATTCCGTAGGGCCATGGAGAAACCATTGGAGATCCTGGCGTGAGGAGTCTGAGATCGGGAGGACCGTGATTTGTTTCTTTGGCGTTTTCAACACACCATCCAAATTTTATCCAAAAATGGACCCAGAACAAATGGAACGCAACGGTAGGATCATCTTCGACATGACACAGCAATGGACGGTCAGGTTGTTGTCAAGTCGCTATCAAGTGTGCCCAGAACAATGCTGTGAATCAATGGTTCGTTTTCTTTTTCTTCAGACCATATTTCAAGGTCTTTTACCGTCTTTTACATTAGAACATCACATAACTCATTGCAAATCTTACAGGAAACAACATTTTTTACGTCTCAAAAACATGAAATCTATTTCTTCCCCTTTAAACCTCCATCGATGGATTTTCCCAAGAAATTTCCTGCCCCAAGTTGCTGCAATTGGCCCAAGGCCATTGCCAGTTGCACCTCGTTGCGCTACCAATGGGTTGACCAGGATGACTGTATATATGTACATATGTAGGTATGCTGCCTCTGTCATGTATGCAGAAAAACACACATATTTGTGCACATATACATGAAATGATATATTTGTGCACATATACATGAAATGATATACAAGTATTTGTATATAAATATATGCATGCATGTATACATACATATATACATGTATACATGTAAATATTTGTGTATATATATAAATGTACATATTGATATATGCATATGCATATATATATATATACATACACAAATATTTACATGTATACATGTATACATGTAAATATTTGTGTGTATATATATATGTACATATTGCTATATGGCATATGTGTATATAAATATATGCATGCATGTATACATACACATATATATATATATATACATGTATATATGTATACATGTATGTATGTATACATGTATGTATGTATGTCATGTCATGTCATGTCATGTACTGTACTGTACTGTACTGTACTGTAATGTATGGTACGGTACGTATGGTATGCATGCATGTATGTATGTATGTATGTATGTATGTATATGTGGGTAGGTGCATCACTCATTCTTGTCAAACTGGATTTAGTAACAAAAAAAATGGTGTTCAAAAAACGGGGTTCATCATTACAAACAGGGCGTATGCGGCATTGACCTTGAGTTTGTTGGTTTTAATCACTATTATTGATGCTCAACGCTCGATGTTCTCACTTCAACTGGCGAGTTTGGGCCCCCCGGACAAACCCAAGGCATATGGTTGCTTATCTATCCCACAAATCCCACTATAAATCTCCGTGTATCCCTGTTATATTCCCACTATGGTCGGTTTCATACCCCTCATATGAGTTCCATTATATCGTGTGAACTATACCAATTATGGTCAGGTTTAAGCCCTGGATTCTTGCGCTGAGCGACCGTTCGGCTATCAAGACCTGGCAGGGAAAGAAATCATGGAGGATTTATATGTGGTGTTGAAATCTGAATTCATGGACATTTATGTGCATATCAAAGCACCTATATACATGTATATATATAGATATATGTATACATACATACATGTTTACCTGTGTATTAGTGTATATATAGATATAGATATATATTGTATGTATATATTACAATTTATACATACATGATTGAACATGTACATGCAGGAACTGTAATCATTCACCATTCACCACGGTTTTGGTTTTCCTGGTTCAACGGTCGGCTGGAAAGTCCACCAAAAATCGTTGTCAGCAATGACATTCAATACGTGCTTGGCAAAATAGAAAACGTACTACACTCTTTACTGAACAACTATGTCATAATATTTGTTGTATATAATTATAATTAATTATATACTAACAGTTTTCAACCATAAATCCAAGTGCAAAACCATCTGGAAATTCATGATATTTCCTAGATTTGTTGGGCCAAAAATTGGGATGATGAACCTGGAAAGGACATCAAATGTATTGACCAAGATTAACCAATACCTTCCGGAACTTTAACACTTTGCTCGTTGAATTACTTGTAATGCGTGGTGACTTTCCATAGCTATGTTAGCTTACCAGAGAGTATGCGAAGCATTAGGTGTGTTCGTCTCCAAATAGGCTATCCCGAAATCTGCTCAAAACTTTGCCTGTTTAAATAGCTAATAATTGGGGTTTACCTATTACCATCCCCATTTTTCAGACATTCTATCATTCATACGGATGATTCCCCATATATAGACCATCATTCCAGTGATCTCACAATAAGGTCACAAGTCACAGACATATTTCATCCACATATTTTCTTGTTGGAAAATATAGTATATTCACTAATTTACTCATCCCATTAATATTCATTATAATTCATCCATTATCATATTAACAAGCGTCAACCATAAATTATCAGTACTGACCTTGATGAACACCCAATATTGACCCATTGTTACTGGCTTTACCAAATCAACATCACATCATTCCATAAATTTTTGATGGCTAAATCCCTCTGAATCACCACAGAAAGCTGTGTTTATCCCATTAAATTCCATTAAATCCCATAAAATCGGCTAAAAATCGTTGGTGAATGACTGTGTTTATCCCATTATGAAAACCTGTTTGTTTATCCCATGAAATCCCATGGCATCCCATCCCTGGTGAATCATCCGGAGGTGCTGCACTCACCTCCCACAGAGGTCGCCACAGGCGTTGCGCCACGTGGCCCCGGCAGCTGTACTTGAGGCCGTTGCGCCTCCTGGTGTCATGGCTGGAACATGTCCAGCAAACGGCTGGTCGTTGTTTTTTGAGCTGGAAAAAATATGGAGAAATATTTTGAGAGAATATTTAAGGGGAAATCTCCATATTTTTCCAAGTAACTGGAGGCTTTTTTAGCAAAATCATTGAAGTAAATGGGTTTCTATTCATTACCAACTATTACCAGACAGCTATCAAACCAGCTATCAACATGCACAAAGCTGCACTCCGGTGTCATGAAAAATGGCTGGGAGATTTATGGATCATTTTCCCAGCTATAAATTCTTCCATAAGGAATTTCAAAATGCCATGTTATATGTTTGATGACAAGTTGTCGGGCAACTGGATATAACTGGAAGGGATGAACTTAGCTTTGGTTTCGAGGGACATGGCTTCTGGCCGGCATATATTTTACCACATGCTTTCGGTGCGGTGTTTCCTGTAATATTTCCTGGTAACCAATTCAATTATGGGATATGTCAGAATATCTCAGATATGATCACCATTCATGTTGCTTCAACGATCAAATCACTGGGGATTTGTTGCAGATCACAGATCAACGTGACGTGGATGCGTAGTATTTCGATGGTGGGAACTTCGCCAAAATCAGGGGAGATGATCTCCATGCTATCCAATGACCATCAGGACGCACGACCTTTTTTCTGCTGATGTTGGTGCATTCTCACCGAAGCAAACTCGTCTTGACCTGCGTGCATCATCGAGAGCTGCGTGCTGCATGTGCATCCGGGATGATGGTAAAGCATGGTAAAACCATTAACCCCCATACTTTGATAGTTTATACCATAGTGACATGGTGACATGGTGTCAATTTATGGTGATTTTGATTGATTTTGGGATGGATCCTGCGCCTCATAGATGCACGCCAAAGGTGATTCCAGCCTGCTCGGGTGCCAAATATCTCTCAATTTCTGGTGAAAATATGAGGTTTAACCCAACATGATGTGATTAACACATATGAAACATGGGATTTTGCCAACAAACATTGAGGTTATTTGAGGTCTAACACGGTTTAATAATTTAACCAACAAGAACTTGGGGTTAATATTGTTTAACCCTGAACACGTGGGATTTCACCATCAAACATGTAACATGGTAACCAGGTCACCATGGCAATATCTGCCTTGACCATGTCGCTGAAGTAGGCGCGTGCAGCCTGAGAACATGGTCAAATTAGGCAACACATGCGGTTGGATCCAACATGGGGATACGCCAAATTTAGTCATGCCCAATCTTTTCTTTGTATATAAATATATATAGATAGAAATATATAAGTATACACATATATGTATATATATAAGTATACACACATATATACATATATATATAAGTATATACACATATATATATATATATAAGTATACATATATATATAAGTATACACTTATGTATATATTATGGCAGGTTAACAGAATACCTACACCCATCACCATGGCAACAGGTTTCGTATTCAACTAATGTTTTTTTTTTCAAAAGGATCACGGGATTTGCCCCCAAATTTGGGATCGATCTTGGTTATCACATATTCATATTGCAAAAACAATCTGAACACATCAATCCTTGGGTTTTGATGGTTTTTGCATGTTTTCTATCTTGATTCCAGTGGTCTGAGAACTTTCTGGAAATTTGGGCCCACTTTCCAGGCTGCACTGAGCCCACTTATCATGGAGGGGTTTCCCTAAACAACTTCCATGAACTTAAAACCACTTAGATTTTACAATGGACTATATAATTATATAATGGATAATGACAATGGGTTACTGGTTGGTGGTTGAGCCACCCCTCTGAAAAATGATGGAGTTCATCAGTTGGGATGATTATTCCCAATATATATATATAGAAACATAAAAATCATGTTCCAAACCACCAACCAGTATATCTATCTATATATATATAAATCATGACCCATTGTAAAATGGTAAGAATTTCCCTAGTCTTTGCGGAGGACATGACCGCATCTGGAGAAGCAATAAGACGAGTGACTAGGGAGAGTATGGGGTATCCCGGGTATCCCGGGTATCACTCATGAAAAGATCCTCAAATGATAGGAAGTCTATATGGAAGTCACGTATTTTTACGTATTTCTTGATCCGTTTTTGAACATCTTCCAAGTCTTCCAAGTCCCCCCAGGCCATATCCCAGGTATCCCAGGTATCCCAGCCCAAAGGTTGGCGGAGGTGGCTGCAGAGGTGATACTCAGGTCGGAGATCACTACCATGATCTCATCGCAGGATCGGAGGATTTTAGGCATATTTTTTCCATGAAAAATGGGAGAACCCCCTGGAGGCTTGGATTTTGAGCTTTGAAGCTTTGAACAAGTCATCTGATCAAAAACATGTTCGCAAGTCTTCCAGGAGCTAGGTATCACTCAAAATGGGTGAACATGACTCATTTTATGGGAGGGAATTCACTATTCTTGTACTAAGAAAAAGTGACTGTCAAAAAAAACATGGGGATTTTGCTCATTAAAAAGGCACGTTTTCGGATCTCAGGAATGTTTTCTGGCGCGGATCCATATTTTTTTGGAACCGGGAACTACATCAATAACGGTATAAAGTAATCATGATGATCCAAAATGAACATATCCAATTCAAAACAAAGGGATCTTTTGTGGCTTTTAAGGCTTTTCATGTTTAAACACTTCATTTTGGGTTGTAACGCCCATGTTACTTTGCTGATTACAAGCCATTTTGATTCGTGAATCCTCCATCCCAAATGATATTCTGGATCATCCTACCACTTTTGTCCCACGTGCCCTTTTCGTACTGTCCAGTAGTTCATATGGGGAAAAAAAACAGAAAACACCCAAGATCTGCCTGCCATGGGGGTTCCACCTAAAGTTTACCCAGTTCGCCAGGTCGCATAGCTATGGGTCAGGAAGGGTTCGATGATGGCCCGGAAGCTGTCATTCTTCACCTACCAGGAGACAAGCGTCAAACATTGGGCCTTAACATGATTTAAATAGCCCAAATTGGGATTACCATGGTTCCCAATCCAAAATTTTGATTTCAACAACATCATGTAGGGGTTTCATGGGAATTACCGAATCAAATGGTATACTAGGGAGATTTTAGCCAATCATATATATATATATATACATATTATGTCCTTGTTTCACCCATGAATATTGAAATTCCTGGGCTTGACCAGCGGGAATTAGCCCCAATCTATTCTGAGGAAAAGAATCGAGGCTTCAAACCATGGAGATGTGGTGTACCCCATGTTTAGGACACGTCCGACAAGTGTCTATTTCCTGCTTGATCCATGGTTCATCATCTCAGCGCTTAAGTCACACCTGTTGCCACCTCTCCACCTCCATTTTTTGCGCTAAACGCGATGCGTCGAGTGGCCACGAAGTTCCGGAAATTGGTCTTGGCTTTTTGGCAGCTGAGCTTGTACCTCGAGGTGACATCAGTTACCATTGACTTCAGACTTCAGGATGGAACTGATGGTATGCTCTTGGCAGATCAATGGACTTTCCTTATTGAATATATCATGATAGAGGTGGCTTTGTATCAAGTTGCAGTTCGGAATTCCAGAAATGATTCAATGAAAACACATGAAGACTCCTGAGAAGCCAGCTGTTTGATGATGTTGGAGAGTTTCTCAAAGCGGTACTGGTCCTGGCGACTCTGGCGACAAGTCATCCATCCCAGCAGGGCACACCGACCCTCGGCTCCGACATCCCTCCGACGATCCGACGTCGGTAAGGCACCTGCATCTCCTTGGTGTGAGCCCTGGTGATCACCAGAAAGGTATTCTTCTCGAAAATCACCACCTGTCCCAACATCCCATAGCGGCAGAAACAACGAAGGAACAACTTGCCAAAGCAGCAGACGTCTCTCTTCGAGTCTTTTATAGTCTTTTGGTCTTTTCTCTGAAATGGGTATCTTATCCCCCAAAAGATATGGATTTGGTTGAAACATAATCTTTGAAAAATACCAAAAAAAACCAATCTTTTATAGTCTTTGGATACTCTGGTGAACCAATCCTTCAACCCACTTTTTCAAAAACGTGGATGGTTGAATGAAGTTGAATCCCCGCCTCGTCTGCCATCAACTGTTGACACATGAAGTTCACCTGGTCCCTGAAGAAATGGGAACTCCCCCGAACTAGCCATGGGTATCAGTTAAAACATGGTCAAATCATGGAGGGAAATGACAATTTTCCGCATTTCATTAGAAGAGGGTAACATCTACTATATTCCCATTAATATGCCCATCCAATTATTGTTGATAGATGATACCATTAATATCCACTAATATCTAATCATCTATTATTGGTGGATACTAGATTGGAATCCAATATTAACACTTCTGGTAATAATAACATCTATGATATCCCAGCTATATATTCAATCATCCTGTTAGTGGGTGGTTATATCCGCCACATGTTCAATCATGGGAGATCTCCAAGTGCCCAAGTTCAATAGGTCAATCGACAAATGGTGGACCATACGTATGACATATTTTTGACCAAGGCTATGTGCGATGACATTCTGGGATTGATTAGATCCGAAATTCAGTCATAATAACCAGAGGAATGGCAATAGTCAGAGGAACCGTGATAAACACATGAGACATACTACCACGAATAATCATGATGTAGTCATACATAGTCATAAAGTCGTATTGATCATGACATCACATTGATAGTCATATTTCATAATCGACTCATATATCGTAATGCTTCCAAGCCATAAACATTATAAAGCGCCAAACAAACAAAACAACAGCGCCAAGTGGCTGTAGAAGTTCGGGATCCGGTACCAAAACAGCAACGATCCTCGACCAGGCTTTGAAGAGCGTGTCGTCCTGACACGGATGGAACGGATCACCGGAACGGAGACTGGGGGCCCGGGGGCGGATCGATTTTGTGGCTGGGGGAGAAGTAGATGAACACGGATCTGTATATATTGTATATGTATATATGGCAGTGTGTCAAAACCTTGTACCCCTGGTGAACATCAAAATAGCTGGTAATAGCTGGTAAATGGATGTTCATCCCCCTAAAAATGGTATTAATAGGTATTGATCCATACCCATATGTAGATGTATATATGTATATAAAATATATGTGTGTATGTGTGTATATGTGTGTGTACATATGTATCACAGCAAAATGGTACTGTATGGAATTGGGAGTTGACCTTTGAATTTGTTGGGGGAATGGAGGTAAATTACATTCGATCTACGTTTTGCTCAAAACATCTGGAAAGTTCTACGGAGATCATCGTAATTTTTGGGTTCCCCTCCCCAACGTTCCCAACGTTCCCAACGTTCCCAGGGCGTCTGAGAGCCAAACCCAAATGGAAGTTCCCATGAAGGTCTTAGCGGCGGACAAGGAAACCGACAACGCTTAGATGGGTTTAATTTGGCATTCAATGCGTAGATTCATAAAACCATATTATCATTAATTAGTTATCTCATATTTGTTGGTTAAATCTCTACTTTTGCTCCTTGAGTCCTTCAGTTTCAATGCCGAGATCCAAACGATGCGCTTCTGCGTATGCTGAGGTGCCACTGTCAAGAGTTCCTATGGCGTCATTGGGATGCTCCGATCCAGCTACGGCAGGACCGATCCCTTTTTTTATTGGCCAATTTGGGCTACCTCTGGTAAACTAACATAGCTATGGAAAATCACCATTTTTAATGGGAAAATCCACTATAAATGGTCATTTTCAATAGCTATGTTAAATTACCAGAGGGTAATTATTTTCAAGAGTGCACAATAGTGCACAGTCATACATATGATATGTATGAGATGTATATGAGATGTATATGAGATGTATATGCATACTATTAATGTCTACGTCATTTGAAACCCGACCCGTTCTTTTCGGTGCTATTCCAATCTTTATTTTTAGAACCCCCCATTTGATGGTCAGTCGAAACATGCCACGATTCTGGCCAAATCAGCAGTATAAGGATTCAAGTTTGAAAGCCAATTTTGCAGTCATCTATCCATCATCTATGGTTTTCGGTCGTTACAATTTGCCCAGATCAGCATGTTTTTTTTCACCCATGGTGACCTCCATGAAAATTCATGGTAAAAAATCCCATATACTTTGCTGGTTCCATTCCGAATGAAAAACTTACATTTATGCTTAGAAAACCCATGTCTTAGTTGGCCAAAAAGCCATATTTTGTTATATGTTGATGCTTCATTCCCACATTCTGATGCTTAACCCCCCCAGTTCTCACGTTGTTGCTCCTGTAAGCCACATGAAAGATCATGAAAGGGGATTTAAAAAAATGGCTAAAGACAAGAATCACATTTTTCATAACATCATCCGCTTCCCAAAAGTGGGAGCCATTTTCCGCTTGGAGCACCCCAGGATGATGATCCTCACCCGCGAACGACGCAGAAGATCCCACCTCCTTGACTTGACGGTAGACTTCCGAGCGCTTGCTCTCGTGGACCAAATCCAACCTATGGCTGTGGCTGGGTGCAGTTGGATATAACCAATTTCACGAAATTTGGTGAATAATGGCAGTTGGGATATAACCAATAAATTAACCATAATTAGCCAGTTTAATTAACAATCTTTTGGGATATAACCAATATATTAACCATTATTAGCCAATCAAAACAGGGATATATTCATCAACCTCACAGCATAGTCACTGCCGAAAACACAAGGGTCCAAAAATGACTATAACTGCGTAGTGACCAATCAGCTTCCATCAGAAGTACAATCGGTGTCTGGTGCTTTGATCTATCGTCGATCGCCTTTCCAATGGACCTCACTAGTGGCTCTCGCCAGTACAGATGTTCGTGATCGAGCAAACAAGGATGGAAAACTAGCACAAACTGGTGCCCACGGAATGAACATTGCCAAACTGGAAGACATATTTGATGTGTATTCTGACAGTGCCTGCATCCAGCTGCCCGGAGTAGAGCAAGTCCACCAGCAGCTTGCAGAAAATTGACGCATCGTTTTGTGTAAAGCTCTCTGCTTCAGCGAATTGATGCAGTTCTTTGCAGGCTGTGGCAACAAAATTGGGGCCCTCCTGCTAAGCTTTTACAATCGGAAGTAGGTCCAATTCCACGGCTTTGCGAGTTGTGCCCTCAGGTTTGCTTCGCGAGACGTATTTAAGGTTTGTCCGTCGCCAAAATCATCTCGGGTCGCATTTTTGAAAGTCAGCCACAAAGCGAAAAAATGAAGTGTATGACCCCCCCTCCATTTCTTAGGCGGATATCAACCGACACATCTATAACACACACTAACAACAAAGCAATGAGAAGGTGGATATTAACCAACAAAGAACAACCATAGGAGTATCACAAGGCATTCAAGAATTGAAGGCGTCAACTCCAAGCATCCCTGCATCCCTAGCCACCCTACCCTTAAATAAGTATCAACTTGGTGCTTCTACAGTACTTAGTACATAAATTCACTAGATTTAACTAGGTTATAAATCTATATAAATCTGCTATAACACTTGGGGGTGAGTAGGGTTCACCAGACTTCATTAACTATGAGATGGAATGGTTAACCACTAACTTATGACTAGGGATGGTTGACATCACCAGATGACCTACACTGATCGCTGAAACTCGGCCTCCGCGCTTGTGAATTAAGACGAAAGTGGTGGCATTGGGCGAATGTTGCGACAGGGACTCCTTGGTTAGCAGGGTACGGCGGTGAGCGGGGCAAGATCAGCCAGGGGGTCAAATCGACTGGCTGATCACCGCTGATCATAGAAAATCAAGACCCCAGCAGCAAAATCATGCGAAATCAATGAAATTGATGTGGTTTCACAACAAGTTCAACTGGTGAATCGAGGTGAAACCACCAGTTGACCATCGGATTTGATCCCCTATTTCCTGCGGTACCAAGCGACAATGGCAGCCTTGAAGTATTCCACATCCTCGCGCGCCCAAGAGGGACGATCGGATGGTTTTAACCACCATGGGAGACTTTTAACTCTTAGGAGGTTTTTTTCATCGGGCAAAAACCCATCAACTGATATCAAAAATATGTCATATACAAAAGTAATAAGTGAGACTTATCAATACTATCCATAAACTGATATCAGTATATAAGGGAAACTATCCATAACTATCCATAACTATTGGCAGAAAAAAAACATTGATCGATTGATCATTCCATCAACAACTTCCATCCCATCCGAAAAGGGAAGCCATCGCACCGAAGATGTCGGATTGAACATTCCACCAACACCAGTAAGCAAGAGTAATCAGCCAAGGATTTATATATTTTATATGTAGATTCAATAGATTCAATGAGCAAAATCTGATCCCAAGAAAATAAGATACCATCTGGTTGTGACTAACAGTTTGCCATGGAAAATCCACCCATTTCAAGAACGGTAAACCATCTATTTCTATGGGCCATCTATACCATGGCTATGTTAGTCATAACCAGAGGGTACAATTTTTGTAGATTCGATCAGCAAACTTTTGGGGATGGGTCACTGGTGATTTCACCAACTTGGTCGCCAATGGGTGGGCGGATCCCATTGTGTTGCCAAAATATGTGGGCAAAAGCAAGACATGAGTTGACTGTAAGGATCAAAGCATTATCTAACTATACTTATTATGGATATTGTGGGATATACGTATAATCTTATAGTTGGATATAATTTGATATATTACATCATAATATCCAGCTATACTTATATCCCACTATATGATATCTCCATGACATGGTTTGTGAAAAATCCGCACAAAGGGTCCTTCTTCCTCTCTTCGTTACCCAGGCTCTTGTCACGTGCCGCCACCAGGACGTAAATCAGCACCTGGCTTTTCTGGCCGCAGCTTGGGTACTAAGGGTGAGGGCCGATATGGCCGATAGGGGGGATATCATGGCTTCGTGTTTTGACGCTTGCTATTAGTTGGGATCCCCCATATGGTTTTTCACATCAACCAAAAATAAACAAACCACTCTGGGTAGTGGCTTCAATCAGAAAAAACTCACACCTGGAAAGCCGTGTCGAATTTGGTGTGACCACCCACATCATCCAACTCTGCCTCGCAGTGCTGGAAGATGTTCTCACGCTGAGATTCGAAATAGTTCTCCATGAACTGATCTTGGCCTCCAAAAAAATGGAGGAAACTCATGGAATTTCCAAAAAAATCCCAGCCAAAAAAATGCCATCGATGCCATGGGCACCTTCAAAAACATCACATGCTGACACCGTGCCTCCGCAGTCCCAAAGGTTCAACTTCAGATTGCCCAAGAAGCGAAGCCTCAGCGGCGTCCCAAGTCCGAGTTGATCTGGGGATCTCTCCTTTTTCCAGCGAGCTGATGTTTGGTGCCCCAGAAAACATGGAAAAACATATCAAAACCATATATTCACCCAGTGAAACCATGAAAAATTGACCTGTCACCTAGGATTTTTGGAATGAAATTTGCCGAAAATCCCAGCGGATATGGTAGGGTCAATGGTGAAGAACCGGATTCCCGGCCGGATTCCCGGTGAAGGGACCGATGAGCCACTGATGATCCAGCCACGTTGCGAATTGTGCTCCACATGGTTTGTGGGCTGCAGCATCTTGGTATCCTGTGTTGGTGATCTAAATTCAATGGTCCAGCGCAGGTATAGGTCATATTGGGATACCTGGATTAGAATTGGATCTAATTTTGGCTCTTAAACCATTCATTGTAGGGGGGGTTGATAATTTTAAGCCATAAATATAACTTACAACCTCATGACAGGAGCGGCTGTCAGAACTCACGGTTAAACCTTGGGCTTGGCTTCTCAGATCCCCAATGTCTGCAGTTTCCGCACTGGGAACATGGCAGGCTTCACAAACTTCTCAGTGTCTAAACCCAAGAAGCAACCCTCTTGTGGGGTCAAATTTTCACGAGTTGGGTCTAATGATGTCTAATGGTATAATCATTTTTTTTTGATATAAATAAATTACCCTCACAATCCCCCATTTCTATCCATTTCTGGTAAACCAACAGGCAAACACCGCTCCCGCGAGTGATAGTTCGCAAAGATGATGGACTTCATCGACGTCTTACCGGCCTTTGGGACGGGAGCGAAGCCCGCGACCGTTGATATGCGCTTCACACCTGGTATTTTTTTCACTAAATGGAGAGATTGTATGAGATTGTGAGAATTTGTGAGAATTTGTGAGAATTTGTGAGATATGCACATCTGGTTGGTGGTTTCAACCCCTCTGAAAAATATGAAAGTCAATGGGAAGGATGACATCCCATATATGAAATGGAAAATCAAACATGTTCCAGTCACCACCAACCAGAATAACATCATCAACCATTATTATCCATGATTATTATCCATGATTAACCACCAACTAGATGGGGTTAACCATCATTAACCATTAACATTGATCCAAACCACCAATCAGACATTGTGTAGCAATGCCGATTGGAAAAACCCTGCAGAAGCTCTGGTGGAATGTGGAGCACAAAGAGAGGTCGCATCGTGGTGAGGAACATGTTCTAAGCCCTGAAATGTTGAACAAACTTGAGATGATTTCGGTGAATATTCCCATTCAATATCATCAAAAAAACATATCTGATGGAAAATTCGTGTATTTTTTTTGAATATACCACATATTTTGAATATTCCATCCTATCATTTATAGTCGATTTATCCATTAAAAATGGTGATTTTCCATAGTTTTCCATATATATGCATATATATATATGGCAGTGTGTCAAAACCTTGTACCCCTGGTGAACATCAAAATAGCTGGTAAATGGATGTTCATTCCCCTAAAAATGGTATTAATAGGTATTGATCCATACCCATATAATCAATATAATCTGATGCTTGAGATGATTCTGGGTGGGACCTGGTGACCTGAGGTGACCTGAGCTTCAAACGCCTGCGCGGCCCATCAACAAGACCTGACTTCGAAAGCACGCGCCCCGGTGGTTGAGCGCCGGCCGTTTCATGAAATGGAGAGACATGGGATATAGATGGGGATATATGATATATATATATATATATATCCTATGTATATCCCATATATATATATATATCTATATAAGACTGGAAAGTTTATCTCATAATCTATGGGGATATAGAACTGGAAAGTTTATCTCATGGGATATATATATATGAGATAAACCTTCCAGTTTTCCCCGTAATGGGATATAATCGATATAATATCCAACTGGAATATACACCTTCTGAAAGGTTCCCAGTTGGCAGATGGGTTTCGGTGTTTTTTTTCTTTGTTGAGGCACAACAATCACAATAAAATTACTCTGAGTTCATCAAATGTTGGGGCCTTCTTTCTTTTTACAGCAAATGTTGCAGAGTTAGCCTCTGGTATATTAACATAGCTATGGAAAATCACCAGCTTTCAAATTCTTTCAAAGGTAAAACATGTTCCCGCGGGCCATTTTCCATCGCGATACTAGATTACTAGAGGGTATCATATTTTTCCCAAAACACGAGCCTTCGCTGAAAGGACCCCCTGTTTCCAGCGACAGCTGCGCCTTGAATCCATTGGTGCTAGTCGCCATGGCAGCCACTGTTCAAGCGCCGGCGGCGAGGAGAATGAGAATGAATGGAGGGGATGATGAATGGTTCATGATGTTATTATGAATACGATCATTACTGCTATAGATGTGATGATGTTGTTGATTATGATGGTGATGATAGTGATGGTGATGATGATAAAGAATGGATGAGGGGTATTTCAAACATGATAACAGCAAGAAATAGTGGATGCGTGCTAGACTATGGATTTTTCATGACCTCCGATTTATTTCAGTGGTTGTTGTGGATAATGAGTAAATTAATGGACGATGAATGAATGCTGGGGGTATCCAATTGCCATCACTGCTGCTGTCGACTGAGCCACATCACCCTGAAGTACTGGGATGATTCCCTGAAGATGTGATCTATGATTTCTTACTTATAAAAACTATATATGGCAGTGTGTCAAAACCTTGTACCCCTGGTGAACATCAAAATAGCTGGTAAATGGATGTTCATCCCCCTAAAAATGGTATTAATAGGTATTGATCCATAGCCAAATAAAAATTTGAAGGGGTTGGAAGTTGGAAACTAGTGCCCGAGTGCTTTCCGAACTCCGGAGACTGCTTAGGCGTATAGGGGCTACAAGTTCGATGGCCAGAAACCATCAGCTGGGCCTTGGATCTTGACCCGCTGGGCCGCTGGATTGGAGAGGTCATGGGGGTTTCCAAAGTCATGGTACCCAATCATCCAGTCATTCATGACCATCTTTTCGTCTTTTTTTCTTCAACCTATGGTACTGTTTTTTTTCCCCCATTTTTTGGAAATTCCCAGCCATGCGAAGTCCATCATTTTCCGATGGCAAAAAAAGGGTGCGATCCGACCCATCCCAACTGAGGAACTTGTCCTTCAGCATCCTGTGGACCTTATCCAAGTTGGCCTGAGACGATTCGCGAAAGCCGGTCCTCAATGGGTCCAATTAGACATGGGAAAGCCTTATTGAAGGCTTGTCCTGGGAATCCTAACATCAGGGGCCTTGTTAAAGGTATGTCATATTTATGATAATTATCATACTGTATATCATTATATCAAATTACCCTCTGGTAATTTAACATAGCTATGGAAAATCACCATTTTTAATGGGAAAATCCACTATAAATGGCCATTTTCAATAGCTATGTTAGTTACCAGAGGGTATATCCCATTGAATCCCCATGAAAATGGACGAAAATCCTCCATTGAGCCATAAAAATCCAAGTAATTTGACCATAGCCATTGGCCCGGTGGCTCAAGATTCAGGCAACGGCAGTTCATTCTACGTTTTACGTGCATTTTTCGGATCTTTAGGTGCCCCCAACTGTTAACTCTGAGGCCCCCAATGCTGATAATGTGGTAAACCCAAGAAGAAACCTCCACTTCCATTTACTTGAGGACGGCTACTTGCCATCCATTTCTGGTTCAATGAGGATGGATGATTTTTGGGATTACCACATTAGCAATATCAACAATGAATAAAATGTTCAAAAGTTGTCAACCACCACCAACACTGAACAATGATGAAGGCTCATGGCACCTTTGTTTTATGATCATCATGTGTTGCATGAATGACAAGGATATTGTTTTCTGGATATCTAAACAAAAACCACCGCGAGTTTTTAGCAACCGCTGCGATTTGCAGACACTGACTTGCAAAACAGCCTAGAACTACGCACACGCAGATGCACTAAAAGACCTTGACGCAGCCACTCCCCTGCGATCTGCAGACACTGAGTTACAAAAACACCATAGAACTTGAAACGTCAGTTCCCCTGGAGAGAAAGAGATGAACCGAGAAAGAGATGTGAAATGACGGAGATGTCAAGAGATGGTTTCTGCCAAGCGCACCAAATCGCTTCACATTCTATTGAAACTTCCGCCCCCAGCTTGCCCGGTCACTCCTTGAAACCATTGAACCATGAGTTATCCATTAAATGGGGATTCAAACAATGCATATGTGCCACGGTCAATACATGCGTTTTATGGGGTATGGTCATCCATCCCATGCCATGGGAATCCAAAGGTAATGGGCATACCCTTTCGCGGGATAACCGTGTAACTTGACCAGGGCACATTTTAAGGTATTTCTGAACATGGACTCTATCTATCTATCTATCTGTCTATCTATCTATCTATCTATCTATCTATCCCTTTTTTCGGGTCATTCAACAGGGAAATTCATGATTAAACCAGGTTAACCCTCCGACGGATCCCACCTGATTCTGTGTCTGCAACAATGTGGTTAGCCTGGGAAAATGGGGAAAACGGCTGAGATGTGATTGGATGTGTATTAATTTATATGGTATCTTATAGTTTTTTGTTTTTCCCATAGATTTTGATCCATGCCCAAATGTGACAGATTCATATTCCCATTAATTTGGATGAAGAGTTATGACTTGGTTTACAATCTGGTCTGTTGATCACTTTTACGGCCTCCAACATAGAACCCGAAGATTTCTGGGTGCGATTTCTGGGTTGCATCCTACGGTAATCAACATGGCAATATGCGAAGGAACCTGCCACGAGCTTCACCCGGAGCAGTGTTGAGTGCTGATCTCAATTTCTAGGATCATATTGGGACATTGTTGGGACATTGTTAGGATTTCATGTCTGGGATTTATGTATGTATATATATGTTATATATATATATATTACACATATCTCTATATATATACATAATATGATTTATCGCAAGTATATCGAATATCTAGTCAATCTAGTTTCCAATATGGTCCCAGGAAACGGTGGTCAGGTGGTATGCAAGGGATCGCATGTGAAGACTGATCGATCAAGGTCCATCGGGGTGAACACTTTAACCCAGGGATGCAGATCATCTGAGCATCCCTAAATCCATAACATGGTTTGAAACACATCAATATAACATATAATTGATATGGTCATGAATTGATATGGTCAATATAACATATAATTGATATGGTTTGAAACATATCAATATCCTTATTATGGTTATGAATTGATGGTCAGACATATAACAATATGAATTGACCATAATATACCAATATCCTTTCAATAATTGGTCAAACAACAAATCAACCAATTGGTCATTGCACCATTGTCTTTTATTTTCCCAACCAGCTTTGGGTCATATATCTGGGTAAATTATCATATTTCACTAACCTGAATCTTAAGGCCATTTGGGGATGATTCCCCTGCAATCTAACTATGATTCCAGTGAGGGAGACCAGTGAGGTCGTGATGAAATTTACCCAGATTATATCAATACATCACCCACTCTTAACCACCATTAACCACTATTAACCACTATTAACCACTATTATACTGGACTTCTCATACTGGACTTTTCAAAGTTCATCTGTTCCCAGAGCTGCCGGACCATTTCAACTTCTGCGCTTCAATCTTGGTCGCCTGTTTTTGGTAGACGTTGGGGCGGTGCTTGAGATTTGGTGGGGTCAGGGAACTTTCCGGAAAGTTGAAATATATACTATAATATACTAGGGTCTGAACAAACATTTCACTATATTCCAATATATTCCAAGGTTGGATCGGCCATCCATTTTTTTGAGTCTTCCGTTTTGACATGACCATTTTCTATTGTGGCAATCTGGAGGCTGAAAAGGGAAGCAAAGAGTTGTGAAGGGTGCATGCACACCCATTTTTGCCAGTCCGCGAGAACAGCATCCATCCATGGAATGCAGTGGAAGTTTGGCAAAAAAATCATAACCAAAAGAATCATCTTGGCCCTGGGAGCAACATCGTGTGGAATCTCTTTGTTTTTGAGAGGTGGAACACCAAAGCGTCAAGACATCTGCCCCTGCGCCGGATTTTTTTTTTCAGCGGCCCCAGCCGATCCAGGTGCGGTTCGGGTAGGGTTTGTTGGTGATCCAAATGTTGAGGGCATACTTCGTGATGCCGTCCTGGCAGAAACTGGGGATATCACCCAGGTTGGACATGGGGATTGGGCAATACCTGACCAGCAAACCATATTCGGAATGAACATCCATTTCACCAGCGATTTTGATGAGTCAGTACAAAGTTTTGACCCATACCCATGGCATGGGTATAACTTCATTTAAGGCTATCTCGACATCCAACTGGTCCTTTGTTCAAGCACCAGGAGGTTGGCCGAAATCATCTCCAAAAACATAGAATTTCTGATCATCAACAAAGACAGTATCCTTCGGAACCAACAACATCCAACAACTATTTCCTTGTTTTTCCACGATAGTATCCATTATCATCCATAAAGATAAGTGGACCATGAACATTCGGATTCCATAATGGCATCCATTAACACTCCGTTATCATACCTATCATCCAGGGATTGTCCATAACATACATTATCCATACCTATCATCCATAATCGTTTCTGTCCATCGGACAATTATGAGGAAGTATATTGGGAAAAAGTACATTAACCAATCTCCATGATCAATCCAGGCTTCCACCACGTGTCCAATATTTTTTGGATGCTGAAATCATTTCTGAAATCCAAATTTCTAAGGATTCACCCAGTAACGATCCCTATGGATTCTGAAAATAGGCGACTTCCAATTCCACTGGATTATCAACATTTTCCCTCTTAAAATGGTCATTTTCTGATATCCAAATCATGAATGGATATATATATAGGAAACATAGGGGATATCAATGGATATAATCTACATTAACATATCATATTATCATCATATATTAACCATGATATTAATATAAAGTAATGTTATATTACCATATTACCATCTGTAATCATGGCTTAAGATGCCCATGGCTTTGTAATGGCCTAGTAATATTGTAATATCCCAGTGGAGATTTAATCATAGGCCTATTACAATATTACACAATGAAAAAAATAAGCTATTTAGTACATATTGTAATATTTTCATGGCCTATTAAACAAAATTAATTATGGAAATTCTCATTGAAGCAAAGATCTAATTTTCAATCTCCATGGTTATCATCCATAATTAACAGATGCATGATAACTATCCATGATTAACCATCTTTAACCATTTGATAATAATAATAATAATAATATATAATAATAATAATCATGGATAATAATGGCTTAACCATGATAACCCCTTTGAAAATCATTAACCGTCATTAACCATTAAACCATGCCTATTGGTTAGATATCTATAGTACATTGTTAAACCATGGATATTTAACCAATACAACCATAGATATCTATCTATAAAGATAGATATTAGATAGATATCTATTCCTATTAAACATTATTATCCATGATTAATCATTATTAACCAATGGATGGAAATCTCCATAATTAATATATATATATTTATAGATCTATATCCAAAGCCATATATATCATTAACCAATGGTTATATCTAACTTATCATGGCGATTTATCCATTAATAGATATATTAAACCATTAATAAACCATGGATATATTAACCATATTTAACCATGGATGTTAACCATAGATATATAGATATTAGATGATATTAGATGATATTAGATGATATCTATTCCTATTAAACATTATTATCCATGATTAACCATCATTAGGATAATAATGTTTAACCATCATTAGGATATCATCCATGATTACTATTATCATTAACCAGAAAAAACTAGGCTATTCCAAAGCCATATATATCATTAACCATTTGATAATAATAATAATTATGGATAATCATGGCTTAACCATAGATATATATATATATAGATATATATATATATATAGATATTAGATATCTATTCCAAAGCCATGGCGATTTCCATCACCGCTTTCGACGGAGCGACGAAAAAACCGGGTGCCTGTAGCACCGGCTTCGCCTGGTGACTCGTCGCCTCATGGGGACGACCCAAGACATCCACCTGGGCGGCACCCGGCACGGTGGCACGGGGCACTCGGCCCGGCACAGCTTGGTGGATGGGTGAAAAACCTATAAAAAATGGTGGTTTATCATGGTTTCTCTAAGAAAAATGGTGGTTTATCATGGTTTCTCTAAGAAAAATGGTGGTTTATCATGGTTTCTCTAAGAAAAATGGTGGTTTATCATGGTTTCTCTAA
>Ga0126342_10001933_pt1 | contig 30955 bp, 22 predicted proteins | sample Cyp1metagenome_FD_92528 | JGI IMG/M metagenome (GOLD analysis project Ga0126342, IMG submission 92528) | Coral microbial communities from Lord Howe Island, Old Settlement Bay, Australia - Cyphastrea 1 metagenome | ecosystem: Host-associated > Invertebrates > Cnidaria > Coral ...
ACAATGCTTACGGGACCGGGGGTTCTACAATGATTTTTTTTCATTCTAGAACCCTCCGTGTTTATCCCCAGGGGGGGGGGCATTCTAGAACCTTCCAACTTGAGGGTATGTAAATATGGGAATTCACTTGTTTTACAAACCAAAAAATAAGAGAATTCAAATGTTTTACAATACCAAAAACATGGGAATTCAAATGGTTTACAATACAAAAAATATGGGAATTCAGTTGTCTTACAAACCAACAATATATGGGAATTCAAATGTTTTACAAACCAAAAAATATGGGAATTCAATGTTTTACAAACCAAAAAAAAAGGGAATTCACTTGTTTTACAAAAAAAATACGGGAATACGGAATACAAATGTTTTACAAACCAAAAACATCTGGGAAATCAAATGTTTTACGAACCAAAAAACATGGGAAATCAAATGTTTTACAAACCAAAAAATATGGGAATTTAAATGTTTTACAAACCAAAAAACATGGGAAATCAAACGTTTTACAAACCAAAAAATATGGGAAATCAAATGTTTTACAAACCAAAAAAATATGGTAATTCAAATGTTTTACAAACCAAAAAATATGGGAATAATGTTTTACAAACCAAAAAATATGGGAATTCAAATGTTTTACAGACCAAAAAAATATGGAAATTCAATATATCATCTACAAACAGTATCTGGTTGGTGGTTTCAACCCATCTGCAAAATATTGAAGTCAGTTCGGACTATCATTCACAATATATGGAAAAAAACATGTTCCAAACCACCAAGCAGGTATTGTAATTCTTAGAGTAATTCATCTACATGTGTTTTCCAAATGTTTTTTCCAACAAACGGATTTCCAGCCCAATTGACATTGTAGCACTGGAGCCACATGTTGTAAAGCGGTCATTTTGAGGATCTGAAACCAACCATTGAGATTGACATGGATGGGAATCCTGGCAGTTTTCAAGGACTTGCATCCAGAATTGAATCTTCCCAAATTTTTGTTGGCAAAGCACTATCCAAGAGTGTAAGATATATCACTGGTTGGTGAATCTTCCCATTTTTGTTGATGAACTGATGAACTCCGTCTTTTTCATGCTGAAAGTGCTGTGTCTGAAGATGGTCGAGAACTCCCAACTCCCAATTCGAACACAATAAAAATGCTAGTCAACATAGTAAAACCATAGTAAAACCATATTAGCAAACAACTCTATTTTGCTGGGGATTATACCCATGGCTACCCTATCAAACCCCAAAATCAGCAGCCCACCTTCCCAGTGGCCGTCAATGGCAAACCGTTGCACAGGACGATGCGGGGTCGCATGCCACGAGGCACCTGATGGGCAACATTTTACAGGAAACCATGGGGTTTTAATGTTTTTTACATTGTTTTTACCATAATTTATACCATGATTTTACCATTTTTACATGGTTTTTACCATGATTTACCATGATTTTACCATTCTTACATAGTTTTTACCATGATTTACAATGATTTTACCATTTTTATATGGTTTTTACCATTGTTTTTACCATGATTTTACAATTTTTACATCGTTTTTACCATGAGTTACTATGATTTTACAATTTTTACATGGTTTTTACCATGATTTACCATGATTTTACAATTTTTACATGGTTTTTTACCATGGTGTTTGCCATGGTGTTTACCATGATTTTACTATTGTTACATGGTTTTTACCATGATTTACCATGATTTTACATTTTTACATGGTTTTTACCATGGTTCTTTACCATGCTTTACCATGATTTACCATGATTTACCATGGAGCCTCCTTTTTCAATTTTGGACCAATGTTACCATCCAATTTCGGGAGTTTAAAACATGTCGTCAGACTATTATCTTTTGAATATGGGACTGGGAGAAAAAACCATCTGAGGTTCTTAAAGTTGACCTGTGCCCATAGAAATATGTACGTTGGAATAATGAGCCAGCCTTTACAATTCTGAATCAAACCATATATAGTCGCTAATCCATGTAAAACACATTGTCAATTTTGCTGCTTTCGCTGACCATGTATCTTGACTTCATCTTTGTTTTTCAGTACCCCGGACCCCACTTCGCCTCTTTCTCCGACAAGAAGCGGATCACTGCTCCTGCTGAAACCCATTCACCGAGTCAAAGACTGCCAAATCTCTTCTATCTCTCCTATCCGAAAGAAAGTGATACATGTTCATTGATTCTCACATTTGGATATGGATCGCTATATGTATTGGGACCAAAAAACAGGATGATCAAGAGAAATGGCCAACGTGTATCCAAAAGTACCGGAGATGTCAAAGGGTTTCCTCATCGGCTATTCTATCGTCTGCCGCATCGGCAAACTGCCGGGGATCGTGGTCAACATCTCCAGTTTTATTGATTTCATGAGATGAAGTGGACGTGTGAAACTCACATTTCATTTGTGTCTGATAGTCTAAATTGCGTAAATTGCTATATCCAAATCTGCTTCGTGTCATTGAAGCCACTGAGCCTCCGAGCGTACGACCGACGCTATTCTGGCAGACTTCATTTCGTGCGTCAACGATGGGACAGGCCTTGGCAAATCATCAGGGTGTGTCCAAAAGTTGGGCATGCCAATAGATTCAAATAGGCATTTTAACAGAAAAATAGAAATATTATCATAGTGCCCTATGGTCAAGGACGGTACCCCCAAGAATGGTACCCAAATAAATATCCAAATACCATCTGGTTATTTAACATTGCCATGGAAATCACCAATTTTAATAGGTAAACCATCTATAAATGGGCCATTTTCCATTGCTATGTTAAATAACTAGAGGGTACATGATGAAGTATGATGAAGAACTGCTTTCTGGGGATACCTTATTCTTGGACCACTCATGCGGGTGGCCGCCAGCAAAAAACCTGTCGTCCTTCCAGGTGATTTCCTGCTGTTTCTGAGAGGTGTCCGGCAACAAATATTGGGATTTGAACCAATAAACTATTGGTTGCATCCCAGATAGGTACCAAATAAGTAATCCTCTCTCCCTATTACTAAAACGCCCCCCCACAAATGGTAAACACGGTGATCCATTTTTATTATTAGGGGGAATTTTGTACTAGCGACCCTAATATTCCAATGACAACCTTAATAATAAAAAAATACTAAACTCGATTTCAAATTTGATTAAATCCTTTATTAAAATCTATATAAAACATAGCCAAAAACCTGAATTTCGAAGCTTTCCCCTAATATTCCAATGAAAAGCTTAACAATAAACATGTGTAACATGTGTGAAAAAAAACTTGGGAGATGGGACCCTACAGTAATAAAAGAAAGCTCCAGGTGCCAATCTATTTTGTTAATAGGGGGGTTGAACCCATTGTTTCAGCATCTGGTTCTCCTATTGATTCTCGATTACCACAATTAACAATCCAATAATTCAATTGTGCCCAACCAAAAAAAAACGGAAGTGCCAAACCAATCCTATTTTTTTGTATTTGGGAGAGTTTTAGTAATAGGAACAAGGGATTATATCATAATCGCATGATTTGGCATTCCATATTTGGCAATTCCACCAAAACTGGAACAAACTCCTCCTTCCCTACCTTGAGGGGCCTTAAAAACCTCAAGGAACTTGCGCAACAACTCGGGGGCCGTGCTGCTTTCGCCAAGCTGCACGCAGAAGGCTACGAGGCGGTCCTCGAAACAGGCCACAGCCAAGGAAGCGACCTGAGCTGAGGGGATTTGGGGGAATCGGTACTAAATTACCGAAGAAACGGAGAGTTTGATGGGAAAATCCACCGTCAACGATGTTTTGATGGGAAAATGATCTATTTTGGATTTACCATCTGGTAAACTAATATAGCTATGGCAAAGTTGAATAGGTAAATCATCTATAACTGGGCCATTTTCCATGGCTATGTTGAATTGCCATGGCTTAAGTTATATTGTCAGTACCTAGACCCTCCAAGTAGCCCATGAAATAACAATAAAACTCGCCTACTGTAAAGGTGGTACAGGTACATGTAAACGTACTAAAATGATCTCGAATTATGAGGTATATAGTAATATATATAATATACCAGGGAATGGGAATTGTATGGGTACTTGGAGGGTCTAGGTAGATTCCCCATGAATCCTGCTGGTGAAACATCATCAAACCCAGGATCCTGATGTCAACCAAATCACGCTGGCAAAGTCATGCAAACGTCTTGGATTGTAGCCGTCATGGGCACCGTCCAACACAATTGGTTCATTTGTTTGAGGCAAATCATGATTAATCATGTAGGGTTGCTACGGTACGAATAATAGTTGAGCTGGGTTGTTCCTTCGAACAATTCCCGGCGACACACCACCGTTGGTTTATTGGCAGTCCAAGCAAGCATACCAACACTTATCTGGTTTGTTGTTGAGCTGCTTTTCTGAAAAATATGAAAGTCCGTTGGGATTATCATCCAACATAGACCATGTTTCAATGGATTTCATAGGATTTAATTAATGGTGATTTAATGGTGATTTAATGGTGATTTAATGGGATTTCAATGGATTTAAAAACACCGGGCACAGCTGGGTCACTTCTCCAAGACAGATGAGCCCCGCCAAGTCTCTGAGTATCTCACCAAGGCTCCTGCGCACTGCAGCAGCAAATGTTCAACCTGGAAGGACAGCCATGGATACCTTCCTTGGTGCCGTTAGCATCTACTGTAGCAATGTTTCAAATATCCTTATGTGGTAAGTCACCCTATCTTAGGCTTTATGTCAATTCCTTTTGGTTATTCATTTTTGGCATATATATATATGTATATATATATATATCATATATATATATATATCAATTCAATAATTAGTGGATGTTCAATCTTTGGTAATATGTTCAACACCCCGATGATGATGCACAAGCAGTCCCTATTTCCCCAGACATGCCTGGCAAACACTAAACACCATGCCAAAATGGTAGGCTCATTGGGTTTCCCACATTCTCATCAGCTCCACATATTTTCTTGGTGAAGTTCAATCCGAATAAAACCCCAAGTCTTTTAGACTCAACTCTCATCATCCCGCTTAGTAAGTGACTAGTTTAACGATATAGTTCTCCATTTATAGATGGGATAACCATGGATCACTATAAATAGAATCTATTTATAGATGGTATCATTGGTATCATCAATCTATTCATAGCACCTTTATAACCATGGATAGTTCTAATCGATTCAAAGGATGGGAACTTCCAATCAACGTTGCCGTTGCAGGCACCTCTTGCAACTCAATCCGTTGCCCTCGGACCTTCACCTGGGGCATCGTCTAACTTGAAAAGCTGGGGGATATTGAAGAGTTAACAAATTGGGGGATGTTGTATATGGTTGATATGGTTATGATATTACAACTTGGGGGATACCAAGAAGAGTTACCCTCTGGTTATTTTACATAGCCATGGTATAGATGGTCCATAGAAATAGATGGTTTACCGAACTTAAAAATGGTGATTTTCCATGGCGAACTGTTAAATAACCAGACGGTAACAATTGAATACATCATCAAGTTGTAATGAATCATAACCATGAATCATAGCATATCCCCCAATTAAAATTATCCAACATATTGAATATTGGATATGGTATGATATGGTTGAATTAACATGAATCAATCATCTGAACATTCTGAACATTCAAGGATTGCTGAACCTTCCAGGTCAACCATGTGAATATTTAACTATTCGCATCAAAATCTCATTGGGTCACCATGTTCAACAAGTTTCCATTTATCATTGTGTAGAAGATTCCAAGTGTATCTCAATTAGATAAACGTCAAATGAATAATTATACCATTAGATTTACTTTCATTTGCTTTAAGTTCAGCATATTAAGTTACAGTATCTTAGCTTATAGTAATTAGATATATTACAGTTGATATAGTTGACTAAATCTATGGTTCCTTAATTATACCATGAGTATTAACCAGTAGCACATATATAGTATACCATTAGTTGATATACTAAAGTGGATATAGTATTATCTTAACTTATAGTTGATATACTTGACTATAGTTTTTGTGATTTAGTTTTACCATTAGTATACCATCAATCTTCTTAACTCAAAGCAACTTCCGTCGCTTCGACACCTGCTGATCCTTGCGGCCCAGTAGTTGAAGATCCAATACGCCGTCCACACGGGTCCTAGGCGTAGAAGGAATGCGCAAGCCCTCAAATGGATAAGGAAAACATAGAAATGGAGATGGAAACCTCGAAAAATCATGGTTTTATGGGAGTGTGATGTTATTTTAATGAAACATGGTCTGGTTTTGCTAGGAAATCTACAGGAAACCACTGGTGTTCCCACCAAATGTTCCCATTAGACCTGTCCAATCATGCTCCAGTTACTCAATGTATCACATATGTTTTTTACCTTTGCGGAAAAAAAACAACATGGCCGGTGACTGGTGTGAGATTTATAATTCCTAGTGCTCCAAACACCCTCTGAGAAGGTGTTTAAGCCCCAAATCAGAGGGTGTTTGGAGCCCTAGGGAATGTATAGTTCTATGGATTCTTTACCTGGGACTCATCCAAGTACCCCAGCAAGCGCTACAGCAACCGGGCATCCCAAGTTCTAAACAAAATGCCGGCGGCGTTCATGCGAATCTGCAACGAAGATATGTTGATAAAAACAATCGATTGAAACACACAATCAAATGACATATCTATATATATAATATGTTAATTATATATTATATAATTATATATATATTGTGCATCATGACTCCATGTCAAACTTTGATGCTGAATTTTCCAGGTATATATATATGGTTAAACAAATAACATTCACCTGAAAACTTCGAGCCCGTCCGGGCTTCCATCTGGCGATGTCACCACCTCGGGGCAGGTCATCATCTGCTTATTTGCCTGGGTTAACTGTGGTTAACTTACAGGATTTATCGTGATTCTTCGATCTCATGTATACATATGTATATATATATGATATATGTATTTCTATATATGTATATGTTGGATGTGGAATAAACCAACAAAATCCAACAAACATATACCAACAAACATCACTTCTTGGTGGTGAAGTAGCCAGAAATCGTAAATTCAGCCCAGTTATAGCTGAGTTCTACGACTTATGAACCCTACTGAATGAGGTGGGCTTATGACCCACTTGCCAAGTGGGTTTAGCGGCCAAGTAAACACTTCCCCAATTTGTCGATGCTTAAACCAGCAACAATATCATATATGATGCTTCAATACTCGCGATGTTATCATAGATGATATTTCGTGATGTATGACCCACATTTATATCATTTATAAGAAATGACATACTCCTGTTCCTCACGAGTGTGCTTGGGAACAAGACTCTTCCCATGTTTCGGCAAATGCACATGGGGAGCTGAATATCCACGCACCATGACATGGGATTCCCAACATACCGGATATGGATATATGATGATATATGGGTGTGTGTATATAGATATAGAATAACACAATATAACACACCCCAAATAAATAGAGCAAGTCTATTCCTTATTCTTCCTTTACTTTTCTATCCTTTTTGGGTCATAAAACACTGTAAACATTTTGGAATCTGACCATCCCCAAGGTGGGCTTTTTTCAGCTGACAGGCTGACATCAGCTGACAGAAGACACAGGCCCCAAAAAGGTCCAGTTTTTTAGATGCACATTCTATGACAATAGGAAAAACACAGGTATCAAAGTTCTATTAATGGCCAAGAACTATAGTGTATTAATTAGCCATGCAATTATAGATGGCACAAATGTGTTGGTACTGCAACGGAAGGTGAAGTAGAAACATGGCCATTGCGAGTTGTTGCTGCTGAAACATCCACACCAACTCGCAGGATTGATCCATGAACTCGCTGCAGTGGATTACAGTAGTTTTTCGTCGCCCGCACTACGCTGCTTTACGCGGGCCATGGCGCACGCGTGATATTGGATGGATGTCGTCAGCACCGGTCTGGATTTCGACCCCAAACGGCACCAATGTGCTTTGGCTGAAAACAGGGTACCTGGGTACCCCCAAAATCCACTGGTCTATCACCATGTGCTGAAAATCGCCATTTTGGGGGTCCCCATTAACAGACATAGCCATCAGGATGCCGATGCCGAACCACAAGAATGTGTGGAGACGTGTTAAGCAACCAAGCTGGGGGTCGGTAGTTGCCATAGCCCCATGATGATGTTTACCCTCCAGTAACCGAATGTGGCAATTGAAAATCACCCATTTATAGATGATGTTACCATTAACATCTCCATTTACAGGGAATTTGAATTGCCATGTTTGGTTACCGGGGATATCCGAAAACTGTGGCTTGGGGTGCCCAAACTTGCAGACATTATCCTAGCCGTTTACAACTTTCCTTTACGTGGCAGTGTCAGCAGAAAAACATATAGGTATCGTGGTACCCACAACCCATATGCTCCATGTATGGTATATTTACCTACATTTGGGTGATTTTTAGGGCAAATGTTGGTAAATATTCCATACATGGAGCATTTGGGCAACCAATCCAATATAATCCAATAATCTTGACCAGTCATCTTGTGATATTAAATTTCGTCAATCCGTCACATGTATCATGTTTATTGCATCAGACTTCTGTGTTTTTTTAAATATTCTGCCAAATGGATCCAAATGGCTTATGCCAGACGGCTCAAATAAACTTGTAGTTTGATCCGACCACCGTCGCTCACTTTGGGGCGAAAAGAAGTCTGCTTGCAGCAAGGCAAACCGAGAAAACGTGGAGTCTGCGGTTCCAACCAAAAACGATTCTGCAATGCTTTGTACAGGGATTCCAGCCAATAAATGTTTGCATCACAGGTTGGGGCTATGGTTTCAAAATCCACAATACAAAAATGGTGTTTTGACCAACATTTTAATGGTAGCATGTGGTGGCAATCATTGTCACTTGTTGCTGTTCCATCTACCCATTCCTTGCTGGGATCCCAAGGCTTGCGTTCCTTGGTTTGCCCGGCAAAAAAAAAAGTACAGTTCGTCTAGCATTTCAGCAGGGTTGCACGGATTTCTCCGAAGATATCAGGTATTGATGCCGCCATATCCACAGGATTCCACAGAAACATCAGTGGGCTGTGCCTTGATCCATGTTGATCCAAGTATTTTACTGTAATACAAACATCCTGGAAAAACTCAAACAAATCTAGGATATATGACAAACTCACACTAGTCTTGTACATAACTCAACCTCGGCAACTACGATGGAATGCGGCAAAACTGTTTCTTGTAGATTCGCAAACACTGACTCTCCGTTGTCAGACGTTCAACACTTCAACGGCCCCAAATCCAAAACTGCACTGCAGTGGCAAAAGAAAACAGTCGATCAGTTTCCAATTTTGTGTTCCGTGCAACGCAGGCTTCATCTGCATCATTAATCCCTGAATTCCGTCTGGGCTTTTTTTTCTAGTACTACCATTCACCAGCCTGAAATCCACATGTTTCGTCGGGATTTAACGGTGAGTCCATCAACCATCCATCAACCATCCACCATCCTTTCTGCTGAACCAAACAAGAAACAAGCGGCGCAGCGGTGGTTTCAACACACCAAAAGTCAGAGGGATACCTTCATGGACCATCAAATGGTTGGTTACTTAGTATTGATCCATCCAATTCCAAGGAGTCTAAGAATTGTTTGACCCATTTCCGTCGTAGGGCTGGTCATCTCGACACTATCAATTGTGGGTAAATTGCTATCATTCACATACCTGAAAACACAACACAGTCATTTCATACAAACCCAAACAAATTAAATTATATTGACATTGAATTAATGTCAACCCAGGATTAATTAATAAATCATGGTTTATCAATTAGGGGGTACTCCTGCAATAGTCATTTCATCTGATACTTAAAATGGTACCCTCCCAATTAAACAGCCGTTTGGGGTTTTTAATCCAGGGTTGACATGATATTGAAATAAATTATATTGAATAACATAACATATTGAATAACATATTGAATAACACGTTGAATTCTACTAAACCATATTAAACCTTATAGTGAATATTATAATGTGATTAAAACAATGCCATGTTTACCACCCAGTCATCACCATTCTGGGCCTCTGGGACCATCAGATGGGCGCTCCCACCACCGTGGGCCCCAAAGGGGCTGCGACTTGCAGCACCTGACCCGGCAGGGCGCCTGCCGGAACCTGGCGGAAACAGCAACGAAGCAACCAAGAAAAATGTGGACTTGACTTAACTTAGAAAAATAGGTGTTTAACAAGGAAACGTAGAGATCTATGATGAGTTCATGGTAGAACTGGTTAATTAACATCACATGACAGAACAATTGAGTCTTTGGCAGATATGTCTATAGTTGGTGGCTGAGTTGGTTGACATAACCAACATGTCACTGTTGGGGTTATGGTGTATATATATATACATTATGGGTATATACGTATTTTATATATATATATCAAATTTGTTAATAGGGTGAAGCTAAAGCAACTTGTAACTAGGGCTAGGAACACCACTCTGTAAAAGAAAAGGTGGCTAAAAGACTGAGACATGGACACCACTGGTTTCATTTTGTATCATTTGGTTTTGTGTTGTGATGGCAAATTTACAGATATTCACACCCATGACAAGCTGCCAATATATAAAACAACTTTTCCAGTTAAGCGAACCTGTTTTTTTCCACTACGAGAAATATAACATATTCTCACATGTGCGTTGTTGTTCTGCCAATCATTGCAATTCCCAAACCTCAGACAAGCATTCATAATCCCATCCCCCCAACAATTTAACATTAAAGAGCCCCTGAATGGTCCCAAGTATGTGGTTTCCTCCCCTAAAAGATGGGATTCATCAGTTCTTCGCTACCGGTGAGGTTGACCAACACTCCATGGTGTAGCATAAATTCCCTTTCCAATGTGCAATAGAAGCCAACCCCCCATTTTGAGACCAATCTTCTGGCAAGTATAATCTGAAACTATCATGTGCAGTATATTCATATAGACTGATGTGTGTCTTGGATATATTTAGATTTGGCTTTGTCCGGAAAAAAAAAAATCCCTGGATAGAGCTGCTTATCAACATGTCCCATGTGTTCCCTTTTTTTCCATGTTTTCCCATGGTATATTTACCTACATTTGGGTGATGTTGTTCGGGCAAATGTTGGGATTCATATTCCATACATGGAGCATATGGGATATGTAAAGGCAATATGATATATATATATATATATATACACATATTAATATGATATACAATAATGGGGAACAATATTCCCATATTAATGATATACCCATGTTTTCTGAAAATCTGTTCAAACAAACCCTGGCGCATGGCGCCTGGAGCTGGATGATGGCACCGCCGGGGCCTTTTCAAAAGACTTTTAATTATGAAGGGCAAAACAATAAACCGGGCGAACATAGCATCAATAAAGCAAATAATACATATATATATATATATATATATTAATTATATAGTTATAAATAATATAATATGCAGACTGTCTACTAATATATATATACACATTTTCAAATATCCATTGAACCAGGCTATGACTTGAAATTGCATGAATACTCAAGCCAAAGAGGGGGAAATTCTCACGCGGCAAGTCACGGAATGACGGCTGTGAGGTAAACTTGTCAAATTGCTGGCTCTATCATGTTCTATCATTTCTATCATGGTGGGGAAATTCATGACATTTAGAAGTTTAGAGCCCTCAAACAATATAAACATATAACAAAAGAAATTAAGTCGTGTGAGTGCGTCCTCCAAAAAGTTCTAGAATTTGCGCGGCCTTGCACTTGGAGCGTTTGTCCGGCCACCGCGTCGGCAGGAAGTTGCCTAAGTTACAAAGACTCTTCGGCCGATGCGACCCAACCTATAGAAATCTAACGCGGCCGAGGGCATTTTCTGATGGCAATACGATGCAGTAATCTTTCTGTGCAAATGAGATCTATGCAAATGAGAGATTTTCCAATGCCGTCTTTGATTATACTTACGCAAAATCCGTGATCTTAAATGCCGGATTTTGGCAAAGTCTCGTCTGGGTCTGTGTTCCACGGGTCTAGGATATACATACTTTTATCTCACTTAAAAAATATGCTGGGTAAATGATAATATTTCACTAACCTGAAATAAAGCCATTTTGAGATGATTACCCTTAATTAGTAATCATTCCAGTGAACATGCTAAACATTTTTTATGGATCAACTCATGAACTGGTTGGCTCATGTTGATAGATCTGCCTACATACCCAAGTTCAATCAGGAGACGCCGAGGTTACCCCAATCAACAGAACTATACGGAGCTTTCCTAAAATGGTGGTACTGTACCCCCAAATGTTTGGTTTCTAAGGGAAAATCCATCTATAAACTGGATGATTTGGGGGTACCTCTATTCTAGGAAACCCCCCAATACGGACTATACGGAGGTTAACCCCAACAAACATGTTTGATGGAGGAAGTCTGAACCCCACCATGATCACATGATGACACAGCAAACAAAGTTCAGGATGATCTGCGGGAATGTTCCTTTGGCATGGAAGATTCCACTGAAGGTAACCCCAACAAAAACATACCGAAACATGGATGAGTCAAAACCCAAGGAATCCCCTTTTGTCCACAAAATCGCTGGGATTTATGGATGTTTGTTCCCGCCAAATTGATTGCTCAAATCTAGCTATTGATCCTAGCCAACTGTCCTCTACACAAGTCACATGAAAATTCACATCCCATCATATCCCCCATTCTGGTTGGTTCACCCCCCATATTGATCGACAGGCTGGTAATAGGCATAGAGATAGCCATCTGTCGCCCAGAGACACTTGCAGCATAGTCTGGTCTCCGGGTACACCCATCGCCATGATCGGCGCTTGCCATTTCTGAGGCACCTTGGCCCCAGGGCCAAAGACCTCACACCGCCGGATGCTGCAGTTTCAGACTTTCCAAAAACGATCGAAATTGGTATCCCCCGAACAATGAACTTGGGGGTTATTAATCCTGGGTGCATATTACATGTTTACCCTCTGGTACTTTAAGAGTTCGCTACGGACAATCACCACATTTTAAAGAGGTAAATCATCTATAGCTGGGCCATCTATACCAAATATCAACTGAGGTCCCGGGTACCTTGGTCTGTCACTCGGAGACCCATATGGTGCTCTTGAGTTAGGGACTCTCTTTGAGACCCTGTAGATGTTTTCCTACCACCCTCAATTCGCAAACTCATTGAGTACCAGAGGGTATCTCCATGATAGTCCCATTTTTCAGAGTCTTTCATTTCTAGATATATACTGTGAACACAATGAAACCATATGAAACCAATCTAATCACCACTGGACCATTTCTGTACAAATACATCTTCTCGATTTCCCTAGATATGGAATATCCCCAGTTATATAGTATGGAGGTGGTACCCCCAGTTCTCATCCATTTATAGATGGGATTTTCCATGAAATAAACCATCCAGCTATTCGGGTACCCCCATTCCAGGAAAACCCTCATCATTCATGGCTTTTACTCATCCCATATGCAACCCACGGTGCTGGTATATAAAAACCTACATCACTGGGTGATGAATTCTGGGGGCAAATGTTGGGATTCATATTCCAGCACCATGGCTTATTGGATATATTTACCATGTATTTACCATATCCCAACTTATTGGATACAATAATATTCCAAATAAGCTATACCCAATGTTGGTAAATATTCCATTTGGGTATGGCTTATGAATAGTGAATAAACCACTGCCGATTCGTGGGATCCCGTCCTGCTCCATGGTCTCTTGGCTTGGTGGGTATGCCACCGACTCCTGACTAAAAGCGACAGCATGCGACAGCCGAAAGCGTCACCATCTCTGAAAGAAAGCAGAAATGATCAGACATGGCTAGGAATGTGCACTTCAACAATAAATCACCATAAATAGATGGTATAAGTGGTAGAAACCATTCCCAAATGGGTGGTTTGTGATTGTTTTATCATGTTTTACCCACATTAACTATGTTTGTCCTATTGTTTTAAGGTTTCAATATATATGATATGGTTTCAATCACTCTGAAGGCTCCTAGACCCATTGGTCCACCCTGAACCCCTAAACTAACTTATGGTGAAGTTAAAAAAACACATTCCCGTGGGAACTTCAGACCTCCCAAGGGAAAGTGATGATTCAATTGCTGGATTGTCAATCATGGATTGGAGTAGGAATCAAATGATAAATTTACGTGGTTCAAAGGATTTACATCCGATATCATGCGATACAGGTTGCTTCATGGCAATTTTAGTTCAACGTTACTCACTGTCCGATTCTGAAAAGATAAATGATGTGTTAAAAGGATTTAGAAGGTGCGTTGCTGGGATCGAAGATCGACCGAACAAACCAGGAATTCCAGCCAAAGTAATTGTCCATTTTGTCAAAATTACGGTATGATATACTGTAACATAATACAAGATCACATAACAAGTCATAGCACACATAAGTCGCATAGCATTAACATAGCATTAACATAGCATTAACATAGCATTAACATAACATACAACAAGAATTCTATAGTCACAAGATCACTGAGATAGGCGGCAGATCACTGAGCCCCTCTGGGTATCGTGAGGTCACCAGAGTTTGCCCTGACATGGTACATAATCCTGACCTTTTTTTGGGGGGGTACCAACGGTGTTACCACCAATATATATAGCAAGTTCCAAATTGCTATTAAAACTGGTATACCCAACTATATTCATAAACATGAAGGTTTGTTAAGGGCTTAACATCTGGAAAATCACCATTATTTAATAGGTAAACCATCTATAAATGGACTATTTTCCATGGCTATGTTAAATAACCAGAGGGTAAGATTAATGAAAACTTCCTAAACATATCTAAACATTCCCATACCCGCACCGCTTCACGTCGTCCTTCTTGGCCAACTGATCCAACTGGACGTTCATCCTGCGGCTTGCCGTCGCCAAGATTGTTGGGGTAGCCTCTGGTAAACATACAAAAAGCAAACTGGAAAATCACAATTTTTAATGGGTAAAACTAATGGGTAAATCAACTATAATAAACGGAAAATCACCATGTTAAGAGGAACATCAACTATGAAAGGACCATCTCCAATAATTACAGTAGCAATGTTAAATTCCCAGAGGCGACCGAAAATTGTGATCTACCCATCTCAGAAAAAGTAACAACAGCGTCATGGCAGCATCGCCACGCAGCTCTGCACCGAGACACTTGATGACTTCGATCATCAGGTTCTCCTGAGCCAGTTGGTCTCAAACCATCCCCAGTGGGTGAATCCTTGGAGCCACATGTGCGCCCAACCCGCCCTGCCCAAACTTGGCCTGCATCTGCACTTGAGCGATGTTGCCCCTGGTGACCTGTGGCCAACAACATCTACCAACCGAAAGTAGAGTAGCCTGGTTTTTCACTGGGTCGCCTCAAAACAAGGTCAACAATCTACTCATCTAGCAGTGACAACTAGTTTGCTTTCAGGTGCTTTTTCCCAATGACCCTCTTGATACCTGGCCACAGGCCCAATCCTACGGCAAACCCCCCGGATTTGGGACTGAAATTTGGTATGGTTATTGGTGAAACATGCCAAATGCATCTATTCACCAAGGTACCAGGGTTCTGACCTACAATGTCATAGGACAGGAAGTATTTTGCGTGGTAGCACCTAGAAACAATCAATCAGGGCTTATCACACAATTCTGAATTGTTTTGGTGATATTTAATGATATTTGCTCAATTGAACTATTTAACCCAAATTGGGATCAATGACTTTTGTCCAAGCCCAACAAGTCAGATATGTTGGGGATTGAACTGCTTGGATTTGCTGCCCATCGCTTCCCCCAACCTTCCGCTTCTGCAACTCGTTGGAGATCGCCTCAACCGCCTCGATTTCTCGACTGGGACGCCAGGATATATGTCATTGCATTTATTTATGGTTGACAATGGTTGAGTTGATTTGATTGGGTTGTTGGGTTTATAACCCCAAACAAACATCAAATGAGTCTGATGTGTTCAAGACATATGTAAGCCCCAAGAACACGCCGATGTTGATCCTCTATTTGCGTGTTTCCTCGGATAGGGTACGTACCCCAAAACCATGGTTTTCACGTAAAACATCATAAAATAGGACCCACATGGAGGTTTCCCAAAACCGCAGTACCCCCATATCATCCAAGTCATGGATGATCATGACTTAGTATTGAAACAACTATGGTGACTTTCGGACCTCCCCATTTCAAGAAACCCCTATATATCATTGTACAACATATAGAACATGTAAATCATGCTAAACCATCTATACATGGGCCATTTTCATCCATTTTCCATAGCTATGTTAAATAGCCAGAGGGTTCCCCTCATATGACCCGCAGCACCATATGCAACCCCTTAGGACCCTGGCATCTTTGTCGCAGCCGCAGCCCGGAGATATGTTCCCTCCATCCTGTAGCGACTTTTGCAACAGGGATGGACTTAAGGAACAGGTATAGATCCTCCTGTAATTCACCCTCTGGTAAACATACAAAAAACTATAGAAAATCACCAGTTTTCATGGGTAAATCAACTCTAAATGGCAATTTTCAATAGCCACGTTAGTCATTACCAGAGGGTTGATGTGTAAAGCCCACCGATCAGTTTCCTATAGGGAAGCCTTGGGTCTTAGATGGTGATTCTTCCAGCAGGGTGCAGTTTTACAATTTGTTCTAGTCATTTCAATATATTTCAATTAGTTTCAACCCCTCCGCAAAATATTATTTGGAATCATCATCCTAAATGGGCTGAACAACAAATAACTCTGGACACATGATAAAATAATACAACCTGAAATGAGGCATAATAAGGCAATTTGGGGATGATTCCCTATACTGCCTATACTAACCATATCTAACCATCAGTTCCAGTGACGTCGCGACAAAAGTCCGTATATCCCATTGTAAACCCTCATGATATTTTCCCATTGTAAACCATATCTAACCATATACTAACCATATCCCATTGTAAACCCTCATGATATTTTCAATGTATACCATTAATCATTAATCATATCATATTTCCATTGTATCTCCATGCCCAGACACCTCGTTTCGGCCAAGATCACAGATAGGTTCAAGGTTTAGGGTTTTAGGGTTTTAGTGTTTCGCGACGGTTAGGTTTTGTCTTTTGAGGGTTTTTAGAGCTTTAGGTGTAGAGTTAGGATTTGGAGCTTGGTTTTTCAGGAAAACGAGGTGTTTCACCCCCACTATCCTCGTCATCCCCAAATGGTTAGTGGATATGCCCAGAAATGGACCCTGATAATCCCCAACCTATGTATGTATATATATATACATACAAATATCTATCTATCTATATAACTAACTAACTAACTAACTAACTAACGACTAACTAACTAACTAACTAACTAACTAACTAACTAACTAACTAACTAATTTAACTAATCCATTCATCAAATTAATTTGATTAAAATATCTATCTATCTATCCAACTAACTAGTTTAACTAATTTAACTTATTTAACTAAAATAACAAATCTATCTATCTATCGATCGATCTATCGATCAATTGATCTATCGATCAATTGATCTATTTACCTAACAAGTTTAACAAAACGATCTATATATCTAAATAATTGAACTAATATATCTAGATGTTTAATTTAACTAATCGATCTATCTATCTATCTATCTATTTATCTATCTATCTATCTATCTATCTACCTCTATCTATCTCTATCTATCTATCTATCGATCGATCTATCTATCTATCGATCTATCTATCTGCATATATATACACCTAATTTAACTAATTTATCTATCCATCTATCTGTCTAACTAACTAACTAACTAAATAACTAACTAACTAACTAACTAACTAACTAACTAATTTAACTAATCTATATATAACTAATCAATCTATATATATATATATACCACTAACTATTTTAACTAATCTATCTATCTAACTAAGTTAACTAAAATAAAGATATCTATCTATCTATCTATCTATCTATCTATTTAAACTAATCTATAGCTATCTATCTATCTATCTATCTATTTAAACTAATCTATAGCTATCTATAGCTATCTATAGCTATCTATAGCTATCTATAGCTATCTATAGCTATCTATAGCTATCTATAGCTATCTATAGCTATCTATAGCTATCTATAGCTATCTATAGCTATCTATCTATCTATCTATAGCTATCTATCTATCTATCTATCTATAGCTATCTATCTATAGCTATCTATCTATCTATCTATCTATAGCTATCTATCTATCTATCTGTCTATCTATCTATCTATCTATGTATATATATATATATGATATACATATTGGTTAATGCAACCCCCAAGGAATTGCATCAATCCTATCAAAAACGAAGGTCTTGGGTGTATCCAGGGCCGATCATCCCGGTGGCCGTCTCCACTGCAAAGCAAAGACCGCAGCACTCCGTCTCCACGTCCACCTGCGATGCGTTGGAAACGGTCTCCACGTTGTCCACATGGACAATGCAGGGCCGATCCTGCATCATATGACATGGTATATTTATATCATGTGGTCTATGATGGTTAATCCAAGAAAAATACTCAATCATATCTGGTTGGTGGTATACCTACCCCTCTGAAAAATATGACTTCGTCATTTGGGATGATGACATTCCCAATATATGGAAAGTCATAAAAACCATGTTCCAAACCACCAACCAGATATTATATCATGTGTTGTATTTATGACTCTCCGGTAATCAAACATGGCGCAAATCAACTGTAGATGATTTTGCCGTTGAAACACCCATTTTTCGAAGAGTTTCCATTGCCACGTTTGATTACCGGAGGTTACCCTCTGGTAGACTTACAAAAAGCTACTGAAAAATTGCTATTTATAGTTGATTTACCTATAAAAAATGGTGATTTTCCATAGTTATGTTAGTTTACCAGAGGGTAAACCTCCATTTTCCTATGGTTTTCGCATGTTTTACAGGGGTGTAATAGATGGATCTTCCCCTGTACCACTGCACCAACCCACAAAGCTGAGTCACAGCTCGGTTGCTGCGATACTTGTGCAGGCAAACAAAGTCTTAAAGTGCCACGACAATGAACATGGCTACAAATAAAGATATATATATATATAGAATATATATAATGTGGGTAATATATGATATATATATAGTATTACTATATTTTGTAAATATTTATATTGATTATAGTATATAAGCACATCAGAAGCAGCAACCTGGAAATTGTGCTTGATCCATCTTGATCCCATGAAAATGGTGGTGCAACCTGTTCGACGAGGTGCGGAGCCCAGCTGCGCATAGGGCATGCGCATCTGATTTGCGCCGCAGAAGTTCCAATGCTTCATGGTGACCTCCTCTTCTCCTGGCCAACAAAAATTGGGGAGATACCCTCTGCTAAGATAGCTCTGGAAAATGGTCCATTGTCACTTGATTCGTTCGCATGTCTTAAGATGTTGGTTTTCCATAGCTTTGTTGTATTACCAGAGGGTGGTCCAAGGCCCCATAAATCATGGGGTAAAGTCATCCATCTATCTGTCTATCTATCTATCTATCCATCCATCTATCTATCTCTATATATATATATATGTTGATGTTCAGATCATCCTGCAGGTTGTACCATAGCAGTGTCCGGAGGCACTTTCATGGCCAAGTGACAAAAGGGATGCGCGATAGGACTCGCGCGTGTTGTGGGTGTGGCTACCAACATTGGTAGCGGAGCCGGTAAAATCCGGCTCCGGAGTGACTCGTCTTAGGTGAGACGAGAGCCATGTCGGATCTCGGCGGATCGCTGAGATACTTTGCTGGCGGCGATGAGGTGGATCACCGAGAATACCGCCGCTGGAAACAGTGGACCATCAACAAGATGAATGTGATGGATAAGTTGTCCTCCAAGGCCAGAGGCAGCTTCGTATGGACCTTGCTGCAAGGTCGTGCACTGGAGATAGTAGAGCACTTGAGAGAAGAAGACTACCAGTGTGAAGGTGGTGACAACGTGATCTTCAAGCTCTTGGATCAGCGTTGGCCTCAGAAGGATCGAAGTGACGAAATCGGAGAACATGTTTCCGAGATCTTCGCATTGAAGGCGAAGGAGGGAGAAACAGTGAGACAGTGGTGTGGTCGAGCCCGTGAGTGCTTCGACCGGTGCAAAAGGAAAACTGGCGTCGACTTTCCAGATGAGGCCAGAGGATGGATCTTGCTCCAATGTAGCGGCATGCCGTTGTGCTGGCGAGGACACAGGGAGATTTGAAGTTCGATGCCATGGCCTTGTCAATGAGGTCATGCTTTCCTGACTTCACTGTGTCCCGAAAGAGATCAACTGGTGCTCATATGGTTGAAGCCCGTTCAGTGTCTGAGAGTCAACATGAACTCGACGAAGCCACTGCAGAACCTGATGAAGTTAGCTTCAACGATGTGGAGCTGTTCCTTGCTGAGCACTCTTCTCAGCCCACAGATGCCACCGCCGAAGCTTTCGACGAGGATGAAGTTGCCGACATCCTTGCGGTGTCATGGAAGGAGAAGAGACAAGAACTAGCCAAACTGAAGCAATCAAGACAGTTCCACAAGGAGCATGATGCAAAGAGGTCTTTCAGAATCGAGATCGAAGAGCTCAAGAAAAAGACTCGCTGCCGCCGATGCAACCGTATCGGCCACTGGGCTCGAGAGTGTCGAGCCAAGGTGACACCTGCTGCTCAGAGCAGTGCTGCAGCAAGCAGCACACATGGAGCGAGCTGCGTCCAGAACGTTGAGAATGAGCACTTCATATGCACAGCCGGTTTGTGCAATCATCTGACGCTGGTGGAGAAGTTGCGCCTTAGTCGCAGTGCTGCAGCTCCCATGGAGCAGATTCCAGTTATGTTGGTGTCCAGTCCCGGATTTGCCGTGCTGGACTCTGGTTGTGGTAAAACGATTGTGGGGGCCAAGACCCTTCAAGCCTTTCGCAACCTTTGGGATTCTGCAGGGATTGCTCAGCCAAGTGCTCGTAGCGAGGAGAACTTCTTTCGCTATGGAAACGGTGCATGTGAGAAGTCCACTGAAGTTGTTGAGATGCCAATTTGCCTGGCTGAACGACGAGGTGTCGTCCAAGCCGCTGTGATCCAGGGAGATGCGCCCTTGCTGCTCTCCAGGCCAGCCATGAAGCGTTTGGGTGCTGAGATGAACTTCCAGACTGACGAGCTGAAGCTTTTCAACGGTCATTCGACCGTGCCCATGAAGCTGAATGCCGCTGGACAGTATATGATCCCGCTCTCCAACTTCGAGCCCAATCCAGTTGCAGCTTGTGTTGCTGACCTTAGCATGTCTCCTGCCAACTCCGCAGCTCCTGATGATCCAACGAGTTGCCCTGATGTGCCCTCACTCTCAACCGAGGTGAGTGTAGTAGGTAAAAAGGGTAAATCAAAAGATTATTGGGTAGTAAATCATGATAGTGGGGAGGTAATGCGTAAGCATGTACGGCCTAGGTCTGAGAAGTTCACCCCGTGTCATACAAATTGCCCGGTAGCCACAAATGATTTGTCCTCTTGCCGAATCACCCGTTGGTATGTAGAAAATGAGTCGCTTGTGAAAGAACTGCATGATGAATGGACCAAGCCGCATGATGCTCATGCCACATTAGATCTTCCTCCAGGTAAGTATTGGCTTGGTGAAACTGTGTTCACTATCAACCCAAGCTTGCCGCGCCCTCCAGGTACTCCAGGAAGTGATGAAGTGTTGATGACGCAATGGACAGCCAAGCAGTCCAGGCAACTTGATCAGCATGTGAAGCGGTTAGATCAGGTCAGTCCTAAGTCCAAGCCATATCAAGTGATTGAAGTGTTTTCGCCCCCACGGTTTGCACAACAAACAGCTGTTCGTGGCCAATCATGTCTGTCAGCTGATCTGTTGACTGGTTGGGATTTTAGACGTAGTGATCACCGCAAAGCCATGAGGGAAATTGTGAAAGAAACTCCACCGGAGTTGCTGATGTGTTGTCCTCCATGTACATGGGCTGGTGGATGGTTTCATCTCAATAAGTGTTTCATGGACCCCAAAGAGCTGGAAGAGAAACGTGTCCTCACCATGTTGTTTATCAACTTTTGCTGCGAACTGATTGAGATGCAACTTGATGCCGGTGGTTACGCTGTTCTTGAACACCCCAAACCATCCATGATCTGGAAGCTTCCACGAGTGCAGAAACTGTTGAAACGCATGCAGTTGATCGAATGTGACATGTGCCGTTTTGGACTCCGCATTCCAAAAGGGCTGCTTATCAAAAAGTCAACTCGTTTGATGGTGTCCCATGGAAGCATGAAAAGTTTGGGTTTGAAGTGTCCTGGCAAACATGACCCTCACCATGAATGTCATCAACCTGTTGCTGGAAACCACCCTGAGGTGGGTAGTGTGAGTCGATTTGCCGGCCAGTATACCCAGAGATTTGTGCGAGCAGTCATGGACTGCGTGCCCAGCTTGCGAAGTCAGGCTGTGTTGTCTGTGACGTGCCACCGTCCAGAAGAATGCCTTGTAGCTGCACGAATCCGTGAGTTGGATGAAGGTGATGTGTTAAAGATTAAGGATAGCCTCCAGAAACTGCATGTTAATTTGGGTCATCCTGGGAATCAGCATCTTGTTCGCATCCTCAAACACGGTGGGGCATCCGCCAAAGCAGTTGAATTGGCAAAGGACTTGAAGTGTGACCACTGCCTAGCACGTGCTAAGCCGAGCTCAGCATTGCCTGCGCAGCCTGACAGGGTCACAGTCTTCAATTTCCGAAATGGCATTGACCTTAAATATCTAACTGGCTGGTCTCTTAATCAGAAGATAGCTGCCGTAAATATTGTCGATTATGCCAGCAGTTTCAAGTCATGGTTCCATTGTTTGGTAGACCGAATGCTGAAAACATCCGACAGATTGTGCAAGAGCGTTGGATCAGTTGGGCCGGTCAACCAACGGAGATCATTTGTGATCCTCACCGTGTGAACCTGTCCGATGTGCTGACAACTCCGCAGGAACTTGCTGGTTCGACAATTCAGGTGACAGCAGCCGATGCTCATTACCAATTAGGTAAGCTCGAGGTCCATGGTGGGTGGTTCAACCAAATCCTCGAGAGAGTCATGTCAGAGTTTACCCCTGACTCCAAAGAATCATGGTTGGAATGTGTGTTTGCAGCCCATTGCAAGAATGAGTTGATTCAAGTGTATGGAATGACACCGGCTCAATTCATCTTTGGACGCAATCCTAAGATCCCTGAGCATTTGCTGGATGAGCCAACAGAAGTGATTCCTGCCACGGCACCTCTTTACGAGGAAGAAGTTGCCCGACGAGTCGCAGTCCGTCATGCAGCGCGCCGTGCTGTGTTGGAATTGCAAGACAACAAAGCTCTTCGTCTTGCCCTGGCTGCCCGACCACGACATCAGAAAGAGCCTGAACCAGGCCAGTTGGTAGCCTATTGGCGTACTCAGAAATGGGAACAAGGTCAACTAAATAACCATGGGCGATGGCATGGGCCCGCCGTTGTGTTGGGTAAAGTAGGACGTAACTTTGTCGTGGTCCACAAACGTCAGGTAATTAGATGTGCTCCTGAGCAGATTCGTGCTGCAACCAGTGAGGAACGAGAGCTAGTCCGAGCCCCTCATGCCGAGCTGCTAGGTCTCAAGCATGCATTCGAAGCCGGTCAGATTGCCAGTCGTCAGTATGTGGATCTTGTTGCACAGGGGTACCCCACTGAAGAACAAGAGTCTGAACAGTCCCAAGCTGTTGGTGCACCTGACCAAGATGCCCTGGCTCCGAATGAAGGCATGGCCCAATCACTGTCTGATCGATTGCAATCGATGCCTGCAGCAGTTTCCGGTAGCGCCAGTCCGAGCGTTGCTAGCCCAGCTGTTGCACCTGGTGCAGTGTCGAATGATTCTGCAGTTCATGATGATGAGAACGCGCCAGATGCTACTGCTGGTGAAAGCTCTGAGTATGGTCCGATCAGACGCCGTCTGCGAGGGAAAAATGGAGCATCAGCTCTGTATCGCCCAGCACCAATGCGAGCTGAGGACTTTGCTGAAATGATGCAAGAGGTTGTGCCAGATCTGGTTCAACGTGTGTTGGAACCCAGCTCTGCTGTTCCTGATGCAGACATGCCGTCTCCTAGATCAGGTAGCGCCAAGCGTAGTGCCAGCCCTAGTCCAGTTGAAGGTGAGAGCAGTTCACAAGCTCCTCGACTTGAGTCGTCTGATTCTGATGGTAGCAGTGAACGTCCTCATGAGGTGTCCGCTGTTATGTGCTACAGCTCCAAGAGCAGTGAACTGTCAGCTTCTGATCGAGCTGAGCTGCGCAAGATGTTCGATGCCGGCGTTTGTTTTGACGTGATGCTTGCGGCCTACCACCAAAAGCGTGGATCCAAAGAAATTTCACATGTCAATCAAGAGCCAGAACAACAAAAGAAAATTGATGAAGCCAAACTTGCAGAATGGCATGTAATTGAGGGTAAAGGTGGCGGTAGGTTAGTACATGGTGCTGAAGCTGAACATGTCAGAAACAAACTGTCGCACCGAATCATGGATAGCCGGTATGTTGTGACTCTCAAACAAGAAGAGGACTCCCCTGTGAAGATCAAGGCCAGATGGTGTTTGTTAGGACATCGAGACCCAGACCTTTCAAAGAAGGCTGTAGAAGGTGCCCTGCAGAGTCCAACGCTTTCCCAAATCAGCCGCAGTGTGTTGTTTCAAACCATTGCCTCAAAGAAGTGGTCTCTGGCCTTGGGAGACATCAAGGGTGCCTTCCTGTCCGCTGGGCCTTTACCATGGCGATATCGACCCTTGTATGCTCGCCTGCCACCAGGGGGAATTCCAGGAGTGCCATCAGATGCCCTGATTGAAGTGACAGGTCATGTATATGGTTTGAACGACAGTCCCTCAGCATGGCAGCAGAAGTTGCATAATGTTTTGACCTCGGTAGGTTTTTGTGCTAGCCGTCCCTGTTTGTACACTCTTCGCAACAAAACTGGCGAACTTGTGGGAATCTATGGTGTTCATGTAGATGATTGTGCCACTGGTGGTTTTGGAGAGGTTTATGAACGTGCGATGTCTCAATTGAAGCAGAAGTTTGAGTTTCGTAAGTGGCGTATTCATGATGGCGACTTTTGTGGAGCTAGATACACCCAGAACCCTGACACTTTTGAGATTTCCATGAGCCAATCCAAGTTTGCAGCAGGCATTAAACCACTGCACATGAGTCGTTCTAGATGTCATGACAAGACATCGCTGCTCACCGATCAAGAGGTTAGCTGCCTACGTGCCATCAATGGGAGTTTGAACTGGCTTAGCACTCAATCTCGTCCAGACTTGTCAGCACAGGTTTCGTTTTCACAGCAGTCATTTCCTCATCCAACAGTAAGTGATGCACTGGCAGCCAACAATGCAATTCGACGTGCACGTCAGCACTCGGATCTGTGCATAGTGTACCGATCCATTCCCTTGCACGATCTTGCAGTGATTTGCCACTCTGATGCAGCATATGCTAACACAAAAGGTGGTGCCACACAAGGGGGTTTTGTGATCGGTTTTTTCTCATAGGAATTTGGAAAAGGGTGACACCTGTTCCTGGACTCCTGCCTTTTGGAAAAGTCATCGTCTCCCCAGAGTAGTGAACTCCACGTTGAGCGCAGAGGCTCAATCGATGTCAACTGCCTCCAGCATGTGCGAGTGGCTTTCATTAGTTTTGGCTGATGTCCAATTTGGACCTTGCTGTGCTCAGTCCCTATGGGAAGCCCCGCGAAGACCTCCATGCATGTTGGTAACCGACTGCAAGTCGCTCTTTGATCATTTAAAATCGCCATCTGCTCCGTCCCTTGACGACCGCAGAACATCAATAGACATAATCATAATCCGAGAAGGAGTGCGAAGAATGAATGCGTCAGTGCGTTGGTTGCCGACCGATCGCATGTTAGCTGACAGCATGACCAAGGAGTCAGCAGATGCACTTGATCTTTTGAGAGCATGTGTCAAGGCGGGAAAATACCAAATCAGTCCGGAAGAAGATGTGCTTCAGTGGAGAGCAAATGAGAGACAGAGACGCAAACAGATCTCTGAGAACCGTGCCAAGTTCTGTGCCTTTTTGGTTTCACTGGATCAATAGATGATAAAAGGGGTAATTGTAAGGATGGGGATAAATCAATGGGGATAAATAGCCGTATTAGCTATCAGTGGGTAACACTTGCAAGCAGTGCCTTCAAGGACCTTGTTTGTGCAGCCACATCTGACATCAAGGAAGCCGATCTTGTCACCTTGTACTGTGAATCATGTCTTGTCCTCCAATGCCGTCTTGGACCGATGCTGATCAGCAGGAGTGCCTTCGAATTATGTATAAGGCTCGAGACTGCGGAACATTGCCAGCATTGGTGAAGCATGTGATGGAAGTTGAGAAAGGTTGGGATTACATCCCGAGTGCTTCGACGCATGGAGCAATGAATGATGCCTCCAAGCGTTTGCGTGAGAATGACTCGCCCAAGTCTTACGCAGCTCATGGTGGTTTGGTGCCTGAGCCAATGCCCTCAACTGCCGCGACCCAGGTGTGTGTGTCCAAGTTGCCACCAGGAGTGAAGAGCGTGAAAGAATGGGGCCGCAATATGGTGTCCTTCGGAAAGTATATGGGGAAACGATCCTATGCCTCCATCTACGAGTCCGATGATGATGAAGTGATTAGCTACAAGCGATGGTTGATGTCCCATTATGCAAAAGGGTCTCCTCAGCTTCGCGACCTGGTAGATTACCTCACTGAGATGAAGGATCGCGTGGTGGTCTCTACTGGAAGTGATCAAGGTGTTTTCATTCCTGGCACCAATATCCAGCGTCGCTTGATGAACTAAGAGAAAGAAACCAAAGATCGGAAATATAAGGAGTGTTGATGTTCAGATCATCCTGCAGGTTGTACCATAGCAGTGTCCGGAGGCACTTTCATGGCCAAGTGACAAAAGGGATGCGCGATAGGACTCGCGCGCGTTGTGGGTGTGGCTACCAACATATATATATATACACATACATATCAAGCGACTAACCAGAATATATATATATGACATAAGTATTGTATAAATGGACCCAAATAACCTATAAATAACATGAAACAACCATCAATAACCATGATTAAATCATAGAAAATCAGCCAATGACCCTTAAATAACCATGGATTATCATTACAGGTAATTAACCAGATGGTATTGTCATATCACATTGTCATGACATAAGTATGGTATAAATGGACCCAAATAGCCATGGTTCATCCTTCACGCCCCGCCAAGTGGCCAAGGTGAAGATCCACGCTCTGCCAGCCAGCAAGGCCCAACGTGCACCTCCGGTTGATCTCAATGGATGTTTCGTGGGTTTCCCCAGAAAATCCAGGTGGTTTAAATATGTTTAAATCATGGGATGATGGCCGGGGATTCTTGTTGCGGTGAAGATCATGAATCCAATGGCATTGTTGTTTTGTTAAAATGAAACCATGGAAACCATATGGATTTTATGATGGGATTTTCTGATGTTCATGGATTTTCCCATGAGAAGGAGGAGCAAAGGACTTTCCGGTGACAGAAATCCCACCACTTCACCAATCCATTGATTCAATGTCATGGCCATTGGGGACAATGTCAGCAACTCTGCTAAGATCTGCTAAGCACCAAAGAAAGGGAAATTGAAAGACATGAATCCAATCGACAAAGATGAGGATTTGTCCATATGTTAATTTTCAACAATCCTTGCAGTGGAAGTCCTTGAAGTTTGATGAGAACATCTCCCAGCCGGGGTCTCTGTGTGGATGCAGATTGCCATGCCATGGTCGGTTTGGTCGGTTTGGTCGGTTTGGTCAGTGTCCCCAATTTTGGACCCATGATTTGTACACCTGGATAGGCCACGACGGACCTCGCGCAAACTAGAAGCCAAAGTCAAAAGTAGCACAAATAGGTCAGGTTCAGACGTAAAAAGAACATGAAGATGAATCATCACGCGTTTCTTGCTACATTTGCTTGATCAAACTCTGTATGTCCCACAGTGACTATGACCAGGATATTAGCGTGTGTGGATCTTTACAGTGTCTTTACACGTGTCAACATTGACCCGCGGCAGCAAAGATTCTATGTTTGCAACACCTTCGAATATACCCACTATACCCAGAAATGACTGCATGCATCTGCATGCTGACCATCCAGGGATGTTTCCTGATTGAGCTTAAACGACCCCAACAGCGGCGTGCCCTTGCAAGCCAAGACACAAGCAAATGCAGAAAGACTCGCAGTAGTTGGTGACAACTTAGCACAAAGTGGTCGTCGGTGGGAGAAAAGAACAGGACATGTTTTGCCTTGCTTCACCGTCTCTGCACATTTCCTTTTTCTTTAAATATGATATGACTTATGACAGCAACATCTTTAGTGAATAGCATTGGTCTCCTGTAATAACCCCCGGTTTCTTACACATGTATTTTTGCTTTGAGAGTCGAAAGGGCATCTGGTTTTAGTCAATGTGGTACACCCAATATCCACTGGTGAACCATCATACTCCCCCTTAACATACCTATTTTCAGCCCTGAATTTTCAATGCAACCACCAGCCACACTGGAAACTGTACCAGTGCATCAGTTTTCAAGTTTCAACGCATGCATTGAAGCACTGTATCTTGGGATCAATATCCCAAGTGCTCGTAGGGTAAGGATAAAATCACATATCAAAAATTACCAGGTGGACAAGCACCAGATCCAGCCCCAGAAACTCGTCTACCGAGGGGCCATAGTCCTTTTCGCCATGCCTTGGCTGTTCTGTTGGTCTCGACCCGTCCGAACCAAATGTGAAAATGAGGCAAAGCCAAAGCCAAAACACCGTCCCCGATTAAGGTTCACTATTGGGGAGGTAAATTCATCGCAAATTATTTGGATTCATTGGCCACACCCCTAGATGATGCAAAATCGGCGACCAGTTTTCATGGTGAATCTGGGTCCGTCCGAAGCCAATGGTTGGTGGATGTTTTTTGATGGGGTGCTTTTGCAACTGAACCAGTCAATTGAAGTTACCAGAAGCTTGTCATGGAACCAGGATTCAACCTGTATTTAATGATATATAATATACATATATAGAAACGTGGATATGAGCATTCTATGATATTATGTGACTATTTATGATCTATTTAGATCTATTGTATATCATATTAATCTACTATATATATATCATATATTGCCTTTACATATTTTTATACTGGATTCAAAAAAACGAGTCCAACTTTCCGGTGGTCCGTTTTGGCACAAAAAAAGGTGCTGTTGCGAAGGGCCCACGTGCTTCTCCTCCCCAAGATATCCATCGTTGTTGGACCTGAACCGCGAAGCTGGACACCCCCTGAAGCTGGATGGGATATATGGCCAACAAAAAATGGCGATCAAAACCCTACCCTGGGTCTTCACAGGGCTTTTGGCAAATGGATGTTAATGGATGTTTATTCCTTTATCCATTCAAAACCATTCAAAACCATGCAAAACCATTCAAGACCATTCAACGCTGTTGAATGGATGAAAATCAAAATAGTTGGTAAATGAACGTTCATCTGCAAAAAAGATGGTATCATTTGTTTAAACCCATTCCTAAATGGATCTGTCTGAAAATTAGGGTACCCCATTTCCATGCTTCAAAACATCAATTTTCCCTGTCAAACTGTTCTAATGATTTAGGTGGACATCCACCATGTTGGGATACCATAAACCCAAATATGGGATCCGAACGACCAGGAAAACAGAAGCCACAACTTGGATTGGTTTTTCAAGGCGCTTAAAAAAAAACGAAATGATTAATTAATTCTCTAAAGGATTCCCCATGGCGAATGTCCAGGGAAAATAAAACCTAAGAAAAACCCAAGCCCGAGCAGGGAAAGTCACAACTCCTCCCATGTTTGCTTGGTTAAACCCTTCACCACACTTTTGTTGCCTAAATTCGCATGATTTTCGTTGTTAAAGTGGTGAACACCTTATTTGGTGCCGAAGCGGCGGAAGTTTGAAGGCCGGGCGGTAGTCCTCTGTCATCGTGGCTTGGCTCGGAGGGTACGGCACACCCGCCTTCTTCCTAGGCCGGGGGTTCTGTTAGTTACATCCCCATGAGCTCCATCACTTGGGTTTATCTGAAAATAAGGTATCTCGAAATCCAGTCGTGTACCATCATTTTGTCTATTAAGAGGCTATTTTGGGGTATACCCATTTTCAGACACAGCCACTTCAGGGATATTCCAAGTGGGGGACCCACCAGAGCGTTGCTGCCAGGGATTGGCGTGGACGATGGTCAAGGATTTTTCGCTGAGGATATTCCATTTCTGATGATGTAAGAGATCAGAACATGTGTTATATAGGATTCAGTCCATGTCTGTATACATATTATATATTATGCATATATATATACATATAAATATTCCATATCTAATATATGTATAGAAAGAGAGAGAGAGAGAGATAGACACACACACAGAATATGTGGGAATCGCAAGACATATGTCTAAATATATCTATCTAAATATATCTAAATAATATATACGTGTTTTCCACGTGTTTCCTACTTCCTACATGTCCAAAATCATTGATGTTGGATAACAGGTAAAAACTTCACCATATTGTACTAAACATGGCCTACAATTATATATATATACAGCAATTACATATAATGTGTGTGTGCGTGTGAGTATGTAATTACATGTATTTATATGATCGAATCGAATGCTTAAAAAACACATGTATATATAAATTAATTATACAAATTCCTCAAAGATGGAATAAGATTCACGTTTGATGGTTAAATCACCATCAAACAACCAATCGACAATTATATTCCCTTTACAATACCCGCATTCTATCCCCATTCTGTCCTCATGATCTCCCCAATAAAACCGCATTATTGATTATAGTTCCCATTTCCCATTGTGTTCATTTGATTGTATTTCTATTATATATTCCCCTATCATATTAAACAAACGATATTCTCCATCAGATCTGACGGAACCTATGTATATATATATATATAT
>Ga0126342_10001934_pt1:0-7500 | contig 30951 bp, 20 predicted proteins | sample Cyp1metagenome_FD_92528 | JGI IMG/M metagenome (GOLD analysis project Ga0126342, IMG submission 92528) | Coral microbial communities from Lord Howe Island, Old Settlement Bay, Australia - Cyphastrea 1 metagenome | ecosystem: Host-associated > Invertebrates > Cnidaria > Coral ...
GCTTCAGCCGGCGCCGGGAGGAGAGCCGGCGCCGGGAGGGAGACCCGGCGCCGGGAGCGAGACCCGGCGCCGGGAAAAAGAGAATCCTCCCAACCCGGCGCCGGGAAGGAGGAATCCTTTCACAGGGAGAAGAAGAATCTTTCAAAAGAAGAAATCGTCACATGCTGATGGCAAGAAATACAACCTTTTTCCCAGCACCTAGAAAGATAAAGCTTAAAAACCTTTTCAGGGCCTCACACACGGACAACCACATGATCAATGAACATAGTATACAATAGTATACATTTATATACTGCTGAGCTTGCCGCGCTGTCTTCTGTGTCCACTTCTGTCGGGAACAATGCCTAAAACTAGCTTGTTCATAGCCGACTCGAAGACACCCGCGGACGACGATGGCCTAATGACCCCCAAACCTTGTGTCCACCATCATTTACCTTGCACCGTCCGAGGCCTCTTCTCATTCGACACATTCCAAAAAAGTTGAAACTAAGCAGAAAAGTGAGCCTAAGGGAGGCAAGATTTGTTTTTCCCGCCCTAATTATAAATGGGCATCTGCCATGACCACGGGACAAGTACTTTCGCACATAACGGCTATTTCTTGTTTTGGATTCATGGGGCGTCATTGGAGACATAACCAACATTCACCAACAAATTATCGCACCAATATTGTCCTATTTGGGTCTGCAACTTTCACCAACATCCACATTTTTGGGGCTTCGACATTGACGCACTGAGATCGCAGGACACACGCCCTTGCCATTGGACGGATTGCTATTCTATATATATATATATATGTGTGTGTAATATATATATATATATATATATATATATATATATATTATATATATATGTATACATATCCAATTTGGACTGTTCCTGAAGTTAACTTTAGCTAGTTAGATTTAGCTACATGTGGTTGGCAAGTAACATATCCAGATCAATCCTCCAAGTAACATATGAACTATTAAACATGCCCTGTTTTCCCATCTCATAAATACTAGTTGCTTGATAGGTTGTCCCATTCACATGGTTTAGTTCATAATCCCCAATAAATTAGGTATACTAACTCCAGGTAGTACAAGTCCCTATGAAAATTTCTTCACCAATCAATTTTTAGATTTTTTTTGATAGCTAAAATATGGATTCCCATGGCATGCGCTGCCAAACCTGCCATCCAAGTCACCACAACCACCATTGAGGCTCGCCAAAAGTTCAGCTCCCGTGAGCCCGGGAGTAGCAGGAAACGCATCCTCGGTGCCAGGATGGCTGATGTCATCGATGCCGAAATCAATGGATTCTAAAAAATCTAGGAAGAAATCAATGGTAATGGAATAAATCATCGATTGTGGATTAGTATTATGAACCATTATCTATTATTTTGTGGATTTTTCATGGTTCATAATACTAGATTCTATTATAATTGGGATTGCCAGTGGGTATAAATGGAAATCAAATATGAGTGGGAATTTCCAACACAACATGGAGCTTTTAGTGTAGAAATGGTGGATTTTCCAGCAAGCCATGTTTGATTACCTGAGGGTAGCGTGGTGGTTCGAAGGTTTGATGGTGAAATGGGTCGTGATCATGATTCGGAGTTTGAATGAGTTTGTTTTGGAGTTTGCTTTGGCATCAAAAATCGACAAGTTGTGAACGGTCGATGCGAACTCGGGAGCATCTGGGAACCAACTCAAAGGGGAAACTTGCACCAAGCAGAATAATGATGCGATCTCGAAGGATGGACATGTTTTGATTGTTGTTTACATAAAAAGAACATAACGCTTGAAACGGTGCTGTTCAATGGAGTCATAACCGTTGACCGGGTCACCCTCTGACATGCCCCTGATAGGTTCAATCACCAAGAAAATTCTGGACTCTGACCTAGCAATGGGACATCAAGACGATGTTCATTGGTTTTCCCTGTTTTTTTTCATGAACAGTGAGTTCTTTTCCAGTCAAAATACTCAAGTTACCCTCTGGTAAACTGCCACATGACTATGGAAAATCACAATTGTTCATGGGAAAACTCACTATTTCAATGGCAATTTTCCATAGCTATGTTAAATTACCATAGGGTAGCTACCTGGAGCGTCTGGGTTTGATCAGTTTGATGGATGCACTACATCTTCTGGTTTGTGGTTTCAACCTACCCCTCTGAAAAATATGAGTCAGTTGGAATGATTACATTCCCAACTGAATGGAAAGTCATAAAATTCCATGGTTCCAAACCACCAACCAGCCTTCCTTTTTTCCCATAGTACTGATTCCTTACCCCATTTCCCTGCAATCTCCCAGTGAAATTATGATTTTCTGAGATGTCTTGGCATGTCTTGACCCCTGGGCACATGCATATCTCACATCTTTGGCAAAAAAAACACATTCCCCATTCTTTTTTCAAAAGATGGAAGCAAACACAAGACATACGGGAGTTAGCAGCATTCTGCAGCATTTAGCATTACTTAATATCGTGACTTAATGATACTTATAGCCTGATATAGCCTGATATAGCCTGATATAGCCATATCACAAAGCACCATCCCTCGACCCCATTCGTATCTGAAACATATCCCCATGATCCGCAAGTCATCACCATTACTATGCGAAGCATGGTGCTGGTATATAAAAAACCGCACCATAACTGCCATAACTGGGTGATTTATGTTGGGCAGTTTTGTTGGGATTCATATTCCAGCACCATGCGAAGCGCATATGGATTATTGTTTATTTCCTCAACATAAATCACGTAGTTTATGCCACAGAGATATTTCCCAACATCATCATTTAGTTGATTCATTGATTCTGCTGCTCAAAAATAAGGTATCTTCAATCCAATGTTCCCAAGCCCATTGCCAATCTGACAAATACCCTGCAAAAAATGGAGCAAATTCTTTGCTGGTGAACGTAGATATTCCCATCTAAATACCAAAAGACTAGTTAGGATTAACCATTATTAACCATCATTAACCATGGTTGACCATTATTATCCATTATTAACCATGGAATTCACCAAATTAGTTTGTATCCATTTTTCAGATTGACCCCAACCCCAACCCCAAGCCACGCCCAGCGGCTGTTTCCGCTTGTACTGCTGACTCCTCTCCTTCCGCGCCGTGACGACTTCGTCGAAGGTCACCTCCGAGTCCTTCTCGGCTGAAAGCCTCAGATCTTCGTCAAAAACGTTGAGGGGTTAGAAATCCATAGGAATAACGTTAACGCGTTAACGTTAATGAGTTTCTTAAAATATATATGATATATGGATTATATGGGATATAGATGATTATACCAAGATTCACATACATTGACTATAGTTGTTTATGGATCGTGTGGCATATAGATCATTGAGACCATTGAGATTCTATGGATTCTTTGGAATTATATCATGTTTTTGAATGACTTAAAGATCCATATCCATATATACATAGATCCATATATAAATGATAGAGAAAGACCATGTATATAATTAGTAGAAATACATGGGAGTTTGCTCATGCGCTTCCATACTAAAATAGACTAAAATGGATACAATGGCACAACTAAATAGTCAAATAGTCCAAGAATGATTTGGGGATACCGCGTTAGGACACTACCGATGCGGGTATGGGAAAGATGGTTGACAACAACAATGATCGATTTGTGGTGCAAACCAATGCCAGAAACTGAAACCTACGCATACATCATTTATGCTTGGATCTTCTACAATGAATTGCAGCACGCATCCTTCGTCCTTTCAATTGGACCCAAAGTCGTAAACCCAAGATACCAAAACCCATATCTCTCTCCAAGTATGTGCTAATAAAACAAACACTTATGTTCTTCGGACAATAACTATTCTTCTTTTAAAAAATGAAACTCCAAACATAAAATGAATCCAGTTGAATGATCTTGCTACCAAGCACGGTAGCCTTTCCAAGCATGGCTACTCAGCTCACAGAAGCCGAGTGGCTCCTGCACGATCATCTCACTATTGCGTTTCATGCCGCTGCACCATCTCTTCCTCAACGATTCGATTTCGATAAAACAACTGGCTTTTGCTGAAAAAATGATCCAAGAAAAGCCAGTTGAAACCTACCATTGCTTGGTAATATACTGTTAATATTAATGGTTAATATGAATGGTTATTATATGGTTAAGGATTGTTAATAATTATAACTGCTTGGTGGTTGACCTACCCCTCTGAAAAATATGAAAGTCAGTTCGGCTTATTATTCCCAATTTATGGGAAAAAATGTTCCAAACCACCAACCAGACTCTGAAAAATATCAAAGTCAGGTGTGCCTGACTAAGAACCAATTATTTTTTTCCGCCCAACGTTAGTTTTCGGGAGAGTATATGGAAAAATAAAATTCATGTTCCAAACCACCAATCAGTTCTGTTTTCGTCTATGCCAATTACCATATAGATGGAGCCTCTCCCAAGGTGCCTCCCAACCAAACATGCTTATTTTTGTTCGCCCTTATGAGTTGGTTGTTGCCGATTAACCATGAATAAGGCCCAATTTTCCAAGTTGAAATCCCTAATGTTTCGGGGTACAACCACCATTTCTCATAATTCAAAAAACACTATTTCTGATGGGTAAAACCGTTCAAACACCGCCACTTCTGATGCTCAAAACCAGCAATGTCCAGCGTCTGCAGCGCGCTGCTCGAGTTTTCTCCAGCCTGGTTCATGTTGGAAAGCTGCCATAAATCATGAAGGAGCCATTGACATATGACTCTTTCCAATTACCCTCTGGTAAACTAACAGCTCGCTATTGAACATGACCATAGAAATAGTTGATTTATCTATGAATCACCATTTTCCCATGGTTTTCCATATAAATCACCATTTTCCCATGGTTTTCCCATGGTTTTCCCATTAATAGCATGGTGGTTTTCCATAGGTTTTTGGTTAACGTTTACCAGGCCGGGTATAGCCTTGGCGGCCTCTAAAACAAACTTATCGGCTTCCTTGCCAAGGTGAGGCGTTCGTGTTCTTACTGCTGCTTTTTGTGACGCGTTTTATGATTGGAAGAAGGAAAATAAACTAGTGATCATTATAGTGATTCATAGTGATTGGTGTTATAGTGATTGTTATTAACTAATGATCTTACAATCATGATGAGTGTTCATAGTGATTGATTGTTATATAATTATCTATATAGTTAAATAACAATGTTATAGTCATATGATAATTATTGTTTGTGATAATCATTGTTCATAGTCAGGAGATTGTCATATAACAATTGTTATCATCGGTTTTTCCCATTGTTTCTGGAACATAAACATCCCATTGACATTGGAAAAACAAAAAACAAGTCCATGTGGACATCCAAAAATTGGAATAAGGGAATGGGATGGGTCATAGAGTCATAGTCATGGATTGGATCATGACCCCATTCCCTAAGTCCTGCACCAGGATTCTTTTCCATGCTTTGTACCATCTAACATGGGGATTCAACTTAGGGAAAAATGCATGCTATTTTGGTGGGGATTTCCCCTATGTTCATCCATTTTCCATGATCTAACATGCGGATTTATTGTTACCCTCTGGTAAATTAACATAGACCCTGGCAGAAAACGGGGTTGGAAGACTAGTTTCCATAAGAATTGGTGATTTTCAGGGTCTATGTTTATTTACCAGAGGGTACAATTTACTAGACCTAGAAGCCATGGGATTCACATCATGGTCGCTCAAAAACAAAAAAACATGGGATAGTCGGAACTGGGTTTCTCTGGGTTCCATACAGGATGTCTTCGTGGTGAATGATAGTCGTTACCAAAAAAAAGGTTCTACATAGGGCCTGTTTTTTTTAATGGATTTTCATGGGATGTTCATTGGATGTTCATGGGATTTTCATACGGAATTTTTGTGAACGGAATTTTATATCCCATGACGGATCCATGTATATATATATATGGTAACATGGATCCCATCAATATACCCCCTTTATGTTAGCATAGAAAAACCAGCACCAGCCGGATCCGTCATGGCTATGGCGTTAAAACCGGATTCGTACCAGGCGCTGATGATCCCCACGACAAAGGCCATTGATACCCTAGCCGTTGAGGGACTTACCCATAGCCGTTGATGGGTTTATTAATTGGTAGCCCATGTCGTCTCCTTGGTAAATGCTTGGTTTTCATGTTCTGCTGGTAGAATCTGAATGATTGCGGATTGATGTCCTTGCTGTACCCTCTAAGTAGCCATAAAAGTTGGTAAAAAGTCCCAGAATCTTTTTTTTTTTCTAAGTACTTGGAGGGTCCAGGTGAATATTCATGAATATTCATGAATATGCATAACTATAATCTATTGGTTGAAAAAAACATCGGCAAATAACCGATAGAATTCCCATGGCATTCCCATGCATCACCATCACATGGATCAATCTACAAGGACCCGGAGATCCCCTGGATGACCTTCCAACGGCCCCTAAGGAGACCCTGGGAGACCCAAAAAATGTTGAGAGAGTTGTTCTCTAGAAATTTAACATAGAAATGTTGTCAACATATGTCTAGAAATGTTATGAAATGTTGTTGTTATAACTGATGAAACCAAAACAATCATCTGCTTGGTGGTGGTGCAACAACCATCTTGAAAAATGATGGAGTTTGTCAATGGGAAGGATGACATCCCATATATGACATGGAAAATAACATTCATGTTTGAAACCACCAACCAGTTTAACATAGAAATAATCTTGACATAGAAAGGTTCCCGAAAAATGATGCATCCCAATTTACCACCCGAAATTTTACATGTTGAAGAATAAACGGTCACAACAATGTGGACCCAGGGACCGCAGCGTCTCGGAGCGCTTCGTCCTGTGGCAAGTGGAAGTCCCAAAAAGAGATATTGAATTTGTAATATGGGTATGGATCAATACCTATAGTAATCCATTTTTAGTGGGATGAACATCCATAAATCCCAGCTATTTTGATGTTCACCAGGGGGATGGGGTTTTGACCCAACCCCATATGATGTGTAATCCCATGACGGATCCATGGTCCTAACGGTGCTGCTATATATGGTAACATGGTGCTCCATGGATCCCATCAATATACCCCCTATGATTGTTAGCATAGAAAAAACCAGCACCATGGATCCGTCATGGGAATATCACGAATATCACTTTTATTGGGTTCATGGCATCAAGGGATCACGCCCTGCAGCTTTGTGCAAGATTCTGAAAATTAAATGTCCCGCAAAACGAATCTGTCCCATAACAGCTATCCCTGGAAATCCGAAGGCCAACGAAGGGTTGGGTCAAACTGTGCTCCAATCCCAGCGGTGTGAAAAACCTTACACGTAGTAATATCAAAGAGGGTGCCCCAGTTCGGTTTTCGCTAAGTTGGTATATAGCAGCAATAACTATGGTTTATGGTAAATATATATATATATATATATGCTTAAATACGATGGTTTATAAAAACCAACTTATACCTGGGGGGCACCACCTTGTATTATATGTCGGCTAAACATTATATAGGTTATAAAGATTACAAACTAATATATGCTAATATGGTG
>Ga0126342_10001934_pt1:12500-30951 | contig 30951 bp, 20 predicted proteins | sample Cyp1metagenome_FD_92528 | JGI IMG/M metagenome (GOLD analysis project Ga0126342, IMG submission 92528) | Coral microbial communities from Lord Howe Island, Old Settlement Bay, Australia - Cyphastrea 1 metagenome | ecosystem: Host-associated > Invertebrates > Cnidaria > Coral ...
GAAAAACCACCATAAAATCCCAAGATTTCTAATGAAGTGATCAATTTCCCTGATCGAATTTGAATGTTGGGGGGACAAGTGCAACGTTTTTTTTAAAGGAGGACTTACTAAGCTGCACCAGCAACGGAGCATCGACACCCAGCCAGTTGACACCCAACTTGGTGCCCCAGCAGCAAAGAATGGTTCGGACTCAGAGGCCGCTGTTGGTCCATGTTTGGGGGCTGTACAGGCCAACGTTCAAAAAACCCTTTTGGTTGGTTATTTCAGGGGGGTTTTATTGGGGTTTCACATCAAAATATGGAGATATAAGTTGTTTTTTTCTGATTAATGATGGTTTTTCTGATTCTCTGGGGCTTTTTTTCTCCAGGGCTAACCATGTGTTTGTGATGATCACCTGGGCCATTTTTTGGGAAATCCTGGCTCAGCTCACCAGGAAATGCCCTGGCTCTGCTTGATTTCTGCTTGGTGGTGCAACGTGTCCAGCTTGAAAAATGATGGAGTGAAAGTCAAATGGGAAGGATGACATCCTATATGAAATGGAAGTCATACAAGCCATGTTTGAAACCACCAACCAGTATATTAATCATTGATGATCATTATTAACAATTATTAACCACTATTATTATGCATGTTCCTCCCCAACATATGGGACACACATAGTATAGCAAACAGCATCGGAAAGTTTCCATCAGAGCCTGACTTTGAGTTCATCAATTATCAACTGACCATACCTTGGTAACCTTGAACCATGATTATATGATTACTGTAACCATTGTTAAGCCATATATATATATATATACAATGTGAGGCCCCCCAGTGATGTGAACGTTGGTTTAGATTCGCCCCAGTAACTAGTTCGTTGTAAGTAGCATAAACCATAGTGACATTGGAGTTATTTGCACCAACTGAACGCTATCTTGGGGGCCTCACATTGTTGGTAACCTTGATCTACATGTGTTCAATTGCACGAACAAGATTGAATTACGGATTGATACAATATTGTGCAAGTGCAATATAATTCATGCCCTCAAATTCAAAACAATGGGACAACATCAAACATAATCAATAATAATACAGGCAATCAAAACGAATCCGGATAATAGTGCTACTACTACAGTAATACTCATACTCATACTAATTCATAGAACAATACTGTACTAGAATGATACGTTCTTAATTCAAATTGATAGTAAATACTAATCATATCAAAAGTAAACCTCTAACAAACAGTTTGCTATGGAAAATCGCCGTCGTTATCTGTATTTATTATAATTTATTGTTACTAAACACCAGGTAAATCATCGAACTAAATGGATCTATGTTCCATAGCTATGTAAGATTAGCGGTAGTTTCAGCAGACGGCCTTCTCCACCTTCTTGGGTCGCATAGCCATCCTGGTGCGGCTAGTCACTAACATGTTTAAATTTTAAACATGTGCAGTTATGGCCATTTATCAGTTATAACTGGCTTTAAGTGGGGTTATACATTCTATAAATGGGGTTATAAGTACTTTTAACTGGTAAAGGACCATAACTGTGGGAGATGACAGAAGTTGATTATTTAAGCGAAAGCGGGAGTATACCTGCCTGTCCACCAACAAAAATGAGGTTGAGGCGTTCTTTCACAACGAGGCACAATGGGGACGTGAGCAGCTACAAAAAAAACAAGGTCAACATGGAAAAGACCCGCGAGACCTCAAATGAACCGAGGATTTGGGGTGTTCCCTCTGGTAAATAAACGTTTACAGTTTGCTATGGACAATCACTGTGTTTAACGGGTAAATCAACTACAGATGGTCATTTTTAATAGCATTCAATGGCTATGTAACAAATTACCAAAAGGTATTTCCCATTAACATCCCCAATTTTTCTTGGTTCAATCAATCGGCAAAAAATATCACCAAATCACTTTCCAATGGCTATGTAACAAATTGCCAGAAGGTATCTTCCCATATCATCCCATTATTCACCATTGTTAACCAATGGATATCACCATTGTTAACCCCATCATTCCCCATTGTTAACCCCATTTTCAGACAATTCCCACATGACAGTAGATGTTGAAATTCACTCCTGATTATGGTTGGCCTTCTCAGGCACCGTGTCCATCGTGTCTGACTCGGCTTTGCAGAAACATTTTGTAACCATAGTAGGATCTTCCAAGCATAGACAGAACAACAAAGTTCCTTGCGTATATATATATATACACATACATATATATATATATACACAATTTAATTATATATGATATATACATACTATATATATATATATAATAATACATATATATATATATACAATATAATATATATAATAACATAATTATACAATAATATATACACATATACTATAATACATGCCCCAAGGAGTCCCTGCCGGCCGGCCATCTAGCCATCTCCTGGGAAGTCGATTCGAGGGCTTTTCTTGGGCGATTCCAGGCCGCGCCCGTTCTACGACATCCAGATGGAACCAATAATACATAATATCCAGATAACATATTATAATGTATATCTGGATATATATATTAATATATTTTCTATGACATATATGTATTCAATGTGTATATATAAATATTTTCATAACATGTATATTATATGCATAAAAAAGTGTGACACATGACTTGATGATACAAAACGAAGAGCTTCAGATCCAGGGACAGCTGTCATTTGCTACGTGCTACGAGCCTCAGCAGCCCTAGCACAACAGGAGCAAGGAGAAGTGCATCAAGTGTATCAACGTTGTTGTCCTACGGTCAGGCATGCTTTTTGCTTAAAAAATATCATGGTTAACTATAAGAGTTATCTATATTGGTTCTCTATAATGGTTTTCTAAAATAAAACAGTTACCAATCATAGTTGTTTACAATTAAGGCATTCCTTGTTGCACTTGTTGATAGAGATTGACCTTTGCAAATCTATCACTGCTCGGTTCATTGATGGTACGTATACTCCATATACGAGATAATGTGGTTAAAACCCATTTGGTGTATATGTACCATCAATTGGGAACCATTGATAAATGTATAGTATAGTATAGTATTAGTATTAGTATTAGTATTGGCATTAGCATTAGCATTGGTATTAGTATTAGTATTAGTATTAGAATTGGTATTAGTATCAGTATTAGTATAGTATTAGTATAGTATAGTATAGTATAGTATAGCATTAGTATTAGTATTAGCATTAGTATTTGGAATAGTATTAGTATAGTATTAGTATAGTATAGTATAGTATAGTATAGCATTAGTATTAGTATTAGTATTAGTATTGGTATTAGTATTAGCATTAGTATTAGTATTAGTATTAGTATAGTATAGTATTAGTATAGTATTAGTATAGTATTAGTATAGTATTAGTATAGTGTAGTAAAGTATAGTATAGTATAGTATACTCCAAATGTACTCGGTGATAATTCATTGATGGTAATAATAATATACCCATTTGGGAATGGTTTATACCACCTATAAAAATTGCGATTTGATGTGATGACTGGGGGATGGTGCAAATGACATTGTTTTACCCACATTACTTTATATGATCATGATTTTCTTATCAAACAAGTTGTCTGTCGTTTCGCCATGTGATGCCTCTATCAAAGAATTGCCAAGCAATTCACCAAGGTTTTCCCATGGTTGAAACCACCCGCTGCTGTGCAGATCGCACCCTTTTCAGATCGCCATATGCAGATCATGCCAGAGATTTCAATGGCACATTCATCAAGTACCCACGGCGAAAACAAATCACCACACTCAAGCCGTTCAAGCCATGTTTTGTTCGGAAAATTCCCTGAGGTTCTCATCATATAAGCCTTGCATAGATGGCATCCTCAGGTCGCCTTCCAGTTCCTTAGGTTATCAAACCTGTCAAGGAAAATCGCAATTCCACCACCGGAGCCGTCAGTTGACCCCCAGTCATGGGCTTTGGGTCACTGTGGTTACTCTTCTTTTCTGGTCACTGATGGTTGAAAAACCTAAAAAACGAATGTGTGAGTTGGGGTCCTCCTCCCGTTTTCTGGGGTTGAACATAAGAAAACATGATTGAAATCACCAACTATAGGTCATCATTTCCAACAGAAAAAACATATATTCCTATTTTAGATTATTTTAGATGGTTTAATCCCCATGGTTCTTTGTTAAATAGGCCATTCTTATCAACCACTAACTACCCAGATATCCTCAAGAGCCACCTGGGTACCTGAACTCGAATTTCTGACGGTGCGCTGGCCGTTTTGACCACACGAGCCGAGCCCGGGCCCTGGACCACAGTTTTTGTGCCCAAGACCAAATCATCCATGAAGACAGTTGATGCATAAAAAGGCGACTATTGATGTTTTTTTTGTAGTTTTCGTGCATGAAAAAAATATTGCGTCATGTGGCACGTAACGTAGAAAGTGATATGCTATAATGAATGATATGTAATGTGATGTGATTGGATGTGATGCAATGTGACGTGGTGTAATGTGAGTCCATGTCTATACATGTATGGCACATGTGTAGAGATATATATATATATATATGTGTGTGTGTGTGTATATATATATATATGTATGACAGAAATATGTAATTTCGTAGATAATACGTGTATGTGTGCATACCTTAGCGTATTTCACAGCTGCCCAATGATCACCTAGCCTCCCATGATAGATGTTCAGAGACCAAGTTCTACCCAATGGATTGTTTTCCGGAGGGCAGCAAGCTGCATTTCATGGATGATGGTAGCTCGTAAACTATTGACAGAGGTGCTCCACTTCTGAAAACCAGTTTTGTGAAGCACCGCAATTCCATTCTCTTATTCTGCACTCATTGGAATCGGCCGCTCCTGACTCTGCAGTCGATGCTTCGGACGTAGCTTGAACAGTTGAACATCTTTTTTCATGTCCCCAAAGTTGGTGCTGTCGTTCACACAACATTGACTTGATTTAACAGGGGCACCTTTTGCACCTCTCCTGTTTCGCAAAGCTAAGGGGCTCCCCCGGGACTCAAGGGACTCATGGCTTGGAGCCACCTTTGAGGTCCCCAGAAACGAGTCTAAATTCATCAACTGTCCATGGCTACAAAATCAACCAATGGGAGATCTTCAGGATCCAATACATGAAGCTACGTACGTACCATATGTTTGGCCATATTTTGCTGGGATATGCTGGGATATTCCCGGAAACATAGGCCTAAAAAAATAGGCCACGAATATATGGAATCGGTACCTCCGTTTTTTTCGGTTCCTGTTGCATGGCCATTGAATCAACCAGGCTATAGCTGGATGATCTTCCCAGCTGGATCCACAAAGATCCACCACGCTATTCATGGGAAAATTCACGACATTTCTATGGTGATTTTCCAGTTCGTAATGTTAAATTACCAGAGGGTATATCAGTATATCCCTGTTAGAAGCCATTATGCAGTGCAAATATGTTTCATGGTTAAATCACACATATCCCCACCCAATATCCCCATGGTAAACTTTAGAAAAAAACACCCAGCTATCCATCAGCTTTGCCCCTGAGAAACCACACTGTGTGTGGGAGAGCCCGCGTGTTGTTGTTCTGGACATAGGTTTCCTTGTTGGAAGATGTGGAGCGGTGTCCGGGAAATTCCGGGAACAAGTCAGGACTTCTTCGGATGGAAAAGTGCGTGTAATCATCTACAATAGTATCATACATGTGTAATGTCAAGCACAGATTGATGACCATGGCTTATTAATTAGGTGGTACTCCCCAAATTGTGATAAGTTGATACTTAAATGGTAACCCCCCAATTAAACACCCTAGGGTTTCAAAATTCAGGGTTGACATTATACATAGAATCAAGTAGCAAAACTGGGATATTAGGGATAGAGCTGATGCAATTTTAGCTACACAGCAATGATCTATGTCTGTGTCTATCTGATATGGAGACAATTAATGACAATTCTGCAAGGTGCCCCGGCCCAGTGATGGTTGTCGACTTAAAAACCCTTAACCCTTAACCCAACAGTTACCCTCCAGAAAATTGACATAGACCCTGGCAGATAGGGGTTGGAAGATTAGTTTCCACTAAACATGTGTTATTTTGAGGGTCTATGTTAAGGGTATAGCTACCAACTTAGCCATCTCAGTGGGCTGCAACATCGATCTACTCCGCGCTGCCGCGGCTTGAGAATTCCCGTAGTGAAGCTAAGAAGTCGTTTGCCGAATGGTCTCCAGTCGAAGCATGTTGAGGGTATGTTGGACATGCTTCAAATATCTAGATGTAAACATAACATGTCTATTTTTAGTGAAATAGATACGTATATATATATATATATGTATAATACATATGTATATATATATATATATATATATGTATTGAAATACATATTTAATCGTGTATATATAATATCCAATAATGATATCATATATGGGCAAATGCTATGCGAACGGGAGAGAACAAGATGCTCTCACGATTATATTACTATTACTGTAATGCGATATGCGATGATCAATTCCACTAAAGCAGTTGTTGTTAACACCAGCACCTGGCATTAGCAATCCTTAATCGTCCATCATGTCTGGACTGGATCCGCAGTTTTTGCACATGAATTCAAACCCAATGGCTGATGGTGTTGGGGTATCACAGGTATGTATGTATGCATGTATGTATGTATTTAATTATATACAAATTGTTTTTGTTTCTATGTATCAACCCCCAAAAAATCAAAAAACCTTGAACTATGGCAATGGCGAAAACATAATCAAATTACCATCCTGGAGACACTTGTGTATATGTTTTGTTGGCACTTTACTATATAGATATATATATATATATGTACATATATGTGTATATATATATATATAATCCTATATACATAACTTATACATATGTAAATATACCCTCAGGCCGCCTGGTTCGCCGTCGCTTGACATGCATCGGGGTGGGGGGGGTGGGGTGGGGGAAGGGGTGTAATAACATCCTGTCGCGCGCGTTTTGTTGGCTGTAAACATGACGTTATCGCTTTGTGTTCAGGGTGGAAATGTTACGTTATCGCTTTGTTTTCCGGGTGGAAATGCTACGTTATCGCTTTGTTTTCAGGGTGGAAATGTTACGTTATCGCTTTGTTTTCAGGGTGTAAATGCTACGTTATTGTATTGTTTTCAGGGTGGAAATGCTACGTTCTCGCTTTGTGTTCAGGGTGGAAATGTTACGTTATCGTTTTGTTTTCAGGGTGGAAATGTTACGTTATGTTGTTTTCAGGGTGGAAATGCTACGTTATCGCTTTGTTTTCGGGGTGGAAATGCTACGTTATCGTATTGTTTTCAGGGTGGAAATGCTACGTTATCGAAAGAAAGGCAAAGCTGCCAATTTACAGGTCTTGGCAGCAGCGGCGCTTCACCGCCAGGCAGGGCTGAAAACAGTGCTGACGGAGATCAAAGAGTATCGACAGGCCTGTTCAACAGGAACAGTGCGAACAACACCTGCCGAATGTTACGATGAGACCAAACTACCTTGGCTGCCCTAGAAAAATGCCTTTCCAGCCGACGGCGAACCAGGCGGCCTGATCGTAAATATATATATATATATATGAATATATGAATTTAACTATATATATATATGTATGATTATATGTATATATATATATATTTATACATATATATATACATACATTTATATATATATATATTTATTTATAATCATCAACCACCAGAGATTTAGAGCACGCCAATTTCCCCTGGGAATCCCTGGCTCACTTATGGTCTGGGCAGGGAGGCGGCGGACAATTAAAAAAGGTACCCGGTGGGTGACTTATTCCTTAATGAAGTTGACCATCTGAATAATCTGAATACTTTCATATCTTTCATCACAGACGTTTTACAGCAAAAAGGTAGAAAAGGTATCGGCGGAAGATGGTCAATTAACATGAGAAACATTTGCCAAAACATGTTTGGGTATGGGGAGATATTGGGTATATAAATGTCCATGAATGGATTCATGACCATCCCGTAACATGCTATAGAAAACAACGAACTTGAACATGGCACATGGTTATATGGTCAAGGTTGGTGTACACCCATTCGAGCCAGCCGGTATCCCATTTCAAACAATAATGTCCTTTTGGTAAAAATAGAGATTTGGGCCGGTTTTGGTTAATCCCATCTATCATCATTTAAACCTGTTGTAACAAAGGGGGTTCTAAACAAAGCCCTCTACTCATCAACCAACCAATGGGAAAAAGGACATCCCTACTATGAGTGGGTTCATAGTCCCAAATAACCCAGGTCCTAGGTAATTTTTAATTCCCTATTTCAGCCCAAAGTAAGGAAACCTATCAATGTGCTATCAAGGTAGGCGAAACCCAGTCTTGCCATCATTCATAGTAGGGAATAGTAGAGAAACCAACAAAAAGATCAACCAAGATAACTCTCTCCTATAAACAATTCCCTATAACCCATGGATTATGAACTCCTGCCCTTATCCACCTGCAACGTGCTCGTGAGTCGCAAGGTACTTCCCAAGGGACCTAAGAGGCAAGGTCTGCTGGCGAGGTTTTCATAGGGGGGTAAAATCGGGGATAGACTGGGGGGATGGAAAAAATTCATTGGTTTTTATTATGTTTTATTCCGTTTATCAATAGGAGAAAAATAAGAATGATGCGGGAAATTAAGAATGATTTTCCAGCACCAAGAATTGCTGGGTGTCCTGTGAAACATATATAGAAACATCATGTTTGGGGATTTTTTGTTTTATGGGATACACTTAAATGGGACTGATAGCCAGGTATAGCCAGGCCTAAAAATCTAAATTCTATGGGGATATCGCCTTCATCCCATCAGGATCTCAATATGACCAGTCAGTCAGGATCTACCATAGTGATGTTCGAAGAAAATCCAATGGCTATGGCTTTTTGACTTGAGGACAAGTGCATTGAATTAATTAGGATGAATGTTGATTAACTAATTTCAAATACATATTACTGTGCCTATACATATTTGTACAAACCAAGACAAATACATCGCGCAAATTTCGGGTAAGTATATCTTAATGATCTATAACTACGTATAATTATTAATTGAATAGATATAAATATATAACCGCACTCATGTAACGCCTTCGTCAACAGGAACGTTCATAATATATATGTATATATATCTTGTGGTGTTCAAAGATTTACCTCTTCCCGCTGGTCAGTTCACCATAGTTCACCCTATCTTTTGATATATTTTGTAGTCTTTGGTGGCAAGTGTGATGACTCGTAAGACCCTACCATAGTCTCTACTCTGCAGTGGTTCAGAAGCAGGGTGACCCATGATGAGTTTTGCGAATTATAGTTCTACGTCGGATACTTCCTACAGGGCTATTCTCCAGTTACCAAGTGTGATGCACATACAAGTATTAAAAGCCACATGGCTCTAGGCTGGACATGTCCAAAGTCCAAACTAAAAGACTTGAGTGATCCAAAGCACATAAGGAGTACACGCAACCCATCATGGGATACAATATCTGCACATCAGAAGCGTCTTGTTATGTTTTTTTGTTTTTATAGGCGAAAGGTGACTGTTGGATGGCACATCAAAATCCTCCATTTATAGATGATTTTCCCGAGGGCAACAGCTCTATGTCTCAGGCTCCTGTCATCACCCCTGGCACGTGCCAAGCTCGGTGAAATTGGCAGTGAGTTGGCTGAAGATGGCTGAAGTGAACATCGGAAATCATGGGAGTTTTTAGCCTCATCTTTTTTGGGGCTTTCCTGTAACTTCAATTCCCATCATCCAATTCATCTGCTGGAACTGGATAACCATTCCATGTGACGTTGCCTGTAGACTTGAGTACACCATTCGAAGTACAGGACGGCAAGATCAAGCAACATTCAGAAGCATCAACCCCAAATCACAATCTAATACTGGCGCTAAAAAAAAACCTGCCCAGTGTTATCAATTTGATAATCAATTTCCCATAGGATCCGTGTATGCTATATATGGTAACATTTACCATCAATATACCCCCAATGTTAGCATATATACCAGCACCATGGATCCTATGGGTTTGGATTTTTCAGGCGTTCCCTGCGATGATGATGTGGATTCCTGGATATTGGCAGGTCTTACAGCCGACCTCCGGCAGGTCTAAACTGCGTGACCTACCCACCAGTCTCATCCCTAGCATAACCCATATGCCATATGCTCCATGTATGGAATATTTACCAACATTTGCCCTAAAAATCACCCAAATGTAGGCAAATATACCATACATGGAGCATATGGGTAATGCTTAAAACAAAAATCATGGGATTGCGGCATGTGAAAAGGGACAAATTCAATTTTTGTTGATGAATAATATGAATATGGCTGTGAGAGAATGTTTCTGAGTTAGAGTACAACATGAGAACACAGGTCAACAAACAAGACTTAAAGGATATAATGACAAAATGTGGCATATTTCAACCAACATTCACCCAGAAATATAAAGATTAAACTAAACCACACCTTCATTTTGTTACCACTCCAAAATCATCAAATTTGTGACTTCCGCTATCCCTCGTATGAATCGAATGGTACCCCCGGCAATTCCCAAAAACTAAGGCCTTACCAACAGATTGTGAACCGCGATCAACCTTGATCAGGGGTTGTTAAAATCCGTATGTTGTTTAGGGAGGGGTATCGGGTACCTCTTTGAAGGTATTCCAGGCCTGAAAGAGCCGTAGTTATTGAAGGTCTCTGCGCAAAACGGCCCAGCAACCTGCGATGCTGCCGCTCCACTTTCGTTGGAAGTTTGGGCCAAAGAAACCGACAAACACTGCTGATCTAGTGTAGTAATTTCCACACGGATAGAAAAAACATATCCAGAATGATTGTCCAGTGAGGAAACCAAAAATCAATTTTTATAGGAATCCCATCCGCCGATCAGCCAAAGCATTGGTACTATGGGCCACTTACAACTTGGTTTCTCATGCTGTCCAAAGCGGGAAAAAAGGAGTTTAAGTGATACATCAATTACAATCGTTGTGTTTGGATACTAGTGATATGTATATATATAAATATATGATGATGATATATGCATACATGTTTATTTATTTATTGATTGATCTATGTTTTGTCCTTTAACTGGACATTAAGGGATGCTTCATGCCAACAGAATGATTTCATGGATGAATAATCACATATAATTATATATAATATTATATACATGAATAGTAATTGCATATTCCAAATTTGTCACTTTGAACCGCCACCTCCCAAGGTCGTTTGCCATTCTGATCTGTTGCCTGGCAGTCTGTTGCTTCGGAGAAGCACAACCAGAAACCACTCGGTGACCCCGTTGTGGATGCAAGGTCGAATATAGGTCGAATTATGGCGGTAAGTTCCATCAATTGGGATATATACATTTTATAGGTTGTAAATGGAGGCACAACCATAGTTATAATTATGGTTCTGCATCAATGTATAACCAATAGAACCTATTGATTGGGAATGATATGAACCGGGAATGGGATCTATCAGCGGTTCTAAGATAGGTTGAGGATCCTGCGAACAAATGGTTTGTAGCTTGACCCATCAAAACAAAACAAAAACACGTAGCCCCTACTCAGTCAAGGTTTGCCCCAGTTAAAACATGGAATCCCGCAAAATTTGGTCTGGATTATTTTTCTCCTGTTGGAATGGGTAATGGGACAAAATTGTCCGGCTAGTACTGCAAAGGATCAAGCCAACTGCCGTCCTGTTGGGCGTAATCTTGACCCATACCCCCTTCTTGACCCATACCCTCTTGATCTCCTGAACGTCTGCCTACAAAATGGCCCATTCCTCTCCCATGAAGTCCCAGTGTCACCCCCATTCCCCTTGAAAAATCCCAAGACCATACCAAATATCTGCCAAACAAAGTCAGCATCATATGAGCGATCGGCAAAACTTCAATTAAAAAATGCGATCTTTGGCCAAAGTTATCTTTTTTGGGAGTTCATCATACTGTTTTACAATAGAAGCAGGAATACTTTTTACACCTCCACTCCAGCATCTGCAGCGTCATTGACCTCCTTGCGCTTTCTTTTGCAGCGCTGGAAATGTATGGTATGGTATGATACCTGCCACTGCGACTGCAAATCACAGTTGCACCGTCCTTTCTCAAGCTCAGAAACGAGCTTTGAATGCAGTTTGTTGGAAGATGTCCGGATGAGCTCTCACAGCATGCTCCAGGCCTTTCACTGGCCAGCGTCTGCGTAGCTAAGTCAAACCATGGACATGGTCCAATGCCTTGGCTTTCCTCATCTAGCACAAAGATCGTCAAACCGCAGCTCTCTGACTGGTACCAGCTGTCCGCCAAATCGCCCACGTGTGCAACCCGGCCAGGTCAATGAGATCATCAGAAAATACAGAATGCTCACGGGCCACGTGGACGGCTGCCACCAGTCACAGACCTGCAGGTGCAGTTTTACGATCTGTGTCCCCGAGATGATTCTACTAAAGCAAAGGGGCGCTAGAAGAGAATATGCATAGCAGCCAAAAGGTCGCAATAAGCAAGTGATAATAATGAAGGGCAAAGAATCATCTCAAGAAACTTTTCACATCTGGGCCATCCATCAGCGAAAGACATTTTGTCAAGAAATGCTTATCGTTTCGTTATCGTGTTCGTTATCGTTCAAAGCGGGAAATATTTCTAGGACAATGGCATGAACCAAAGAAAGTTGGAAAGGCGACCTGTTGTCATCGTCACTGCTTGCATGAAAGCACGTAAATACAAAACGCTCATCCGGAGGGCTTGGGCGATGACGAGACAAAATGAACATCCAAATCCATTATCACATAACAATACGTGATTGGCACAAAACCGTTTGCAATAATCAGAAATAAAGAAATTGGTCAGGATCAAGAGTGTCAGCATACTTTTGCATATCTTCCGTTGTATGAGCTGGGCGTGATGTATACCCCACAACTGAGAGCCTAGATGATCTAGATGCTTCTAAAACAGGTATCCACCATCATGTCATGAACACCACCCCTTCACATCCCACCATGCTTTCACACATGAACTAATTCTCATGTTATCGCTTTTGGGAGTTCATATATCGTTTTACAGGTCAAAATGCATGTTTTTTTTTAATGTTTTTAGATCTTTCAGATCGCTCCAATACATACCTGCTACACGAAGAGTTTAAAGTTTAGCCTCTTTCTCATACAGTATCCCCGTTTCCAGCGTGGAATTTTGCCCCCAAAATATCTCACCTGGTTGGTGGTTTCAACCCCTCTGAAAAATATTAGTCAGTTAGGATGATTACTCCCAATATATGGAAAAATAATCCAAATGTTCCAAACCACCAACCAGTCACTATACTTCCAAACAAAGAATGTCGTGTTCTTCAAACGGGGCGCAGCCGAAACGTAACTGGGCCTCCAGATCCGCACCCAAGTCCTCTAAGAGAACCTGGTGAAATCCGGAGCGAGATTCTTTTCCCAGAAAAATACGGATCAAAGTAACCATCTTATGGGGTTTACATGGGATAAACATGTATGTTACTTGGATGTATCAATGAAATCTGGAAAAAACACAACGTGGTTTTAGCATGTTTTAGCTGTTATGAACCAAAGAAATATGAGGATATTGATGGGAGATGTGACAGACTTGAGCCCCTGTGTTGAATAAATATAAAATAATATAAATCTATCATCCCCCCAACTAACATAGACGACCGCCCGTCACAACAGGAAAGTAATCTTCCGCCACCTTTTTTTGCCAGGGTCTAAGTTGCTTGCGGGGGAGAGCACATCAAATGTATCTTTGAATGTTGGTTGTTGTGGGTATTCTAAGCAGAGTAGAACCAATTGCAAAATATGACAAAATCACATAGATGATGAACTTCGAGTGTTGCGCAAATATTAGTCGGTTGATTACCTCCTGCTATTGTTTTACATGGCGGGATGGATAGTCCCCACTTGTTTGAATGAATTTCCAGCTGGTCATGAAAAACATGAAGTCGTCCCAGGGTTTTAACCATCGTTCTGATTGACTAAGTACGTGATGATTCATGTTTGCTGTATACATACTCACATTCCGTCATTGAATAATAAGTTTTCCATGATCTGATAAAACGTCTTGAAGTATACACGTGTTTGCTGGTGAAAGCCTTTAACGTTGTTCCTTACTTTTGGCAATATGTTGAATATGTCAATACAGCTGCAATCGGGTACTCACAAATAGACGTACAACAGTTACCAGTCCATCTGTGGTCAAAACCAAGGATCCATGTGGTCTCATCCTCATTTACTGGTGGTGCCGTGAATTTAAATCCGAGTACTACCAGAAACGTTGAATGACCCATACCATGGTACCAAGCTACCTCACAACATCAACAAAAACATATTCCATTCAGATTCGTCCGTTTTGCTGACCAACACATAATCACCTAGGACCTACCCTCTGGTAAACTAACAGTTTGCTATTGAACATGGCCATAGAAATAGTGGATTTACCCATTAAAAATGGTGGATCTGTCCATAGTTTTTTGTACGTTTACCAGAGGGTAATCACCTAGGACCGTCCTAGAGACTGTCATTAAATCCATGGGAAGTTCCAGACGAAATCGAAACTTGGGAGCATATCCCGCCAGAACTTTCGCCGTCAAAAATTGGCCTGAAAAAATGCTAGGTACACGTAGGTACCTTACAATCTAGCTACAAGAAAGGGAACATCCACTATGTCACTATGGATGATTTATAGTGAAGTTCCATATTTAATTTATAGTGGATTATCCCAGATATTCCCAGTAATACCTCCATGTAGTTTGGGGATTTTCCAGCCACGTGAAAATCCCTGAGAAGCGCACGCACATGGTCAACATGTCAGCCTCATGAGGCGGTGATGGGGGGCTTTAACCAACAAAAACGGGGCTTCAACATGATTTAACCATCAATTTTATGGTGAATGTGAACATGGTGATATTTGATTGATTCTGGATTCTGCTGATTTAAGATGGTAATCCCCAATTGATAGCCTCTGGTTATTGGATGTTATTGATATGTAGTACAATCACAATGAATCAATAGAAATAATCTACAACTGGGCCATGTTGCACAGCTATGTCAATTAACCAGAGGGTAGCCTTTATAATAATGGGAAAATTGTGATAAACCAGTGGATAAAATCACAAACCATAGGGTGAAATTTGGTATATACCCTATTTTCAGACATACCAAAATTGTTAACCTATTTTCGGACATACCCAAAAAAGTTCTAATTATGTTGGGGTTCTAATCCAAGTTGTCCTAGTTACTGTATATCTACTTGGGGGGGTCACAGCCCCAACAGTTTCAATATTGAGAAGAACAAAACTAAAAGTGTGCTTCCCAGCAGGGCTCAACCATTGACGCATCTCACCTCTACACCAACCTCCAAAATCATCCAAGTTGTGCATGAATTTCCAGTCAATGGCAAATCAGGCTTAAGTCTGATAAACCACATGAAGTTTTATGTCATATATCATACAACTATTCCCAGTGGAGTTTGAGCGTTTCATCCTTATTGAAAAAGACTGAAAGTTGGTGCCGTCCAGGTATCTTTGTTGGTTTTTACATCCATCAGCAAATTGTAAAATGCCTATAATCTATACCAGTTATTGGATGGTCTGTTTACCAACTTAGCTAAATTCTATTAAATCACCATAAAATTCACCAATCTTCACCACAAAATCCCCCAAATCTCAATTTTTTTTCATCATAAAATCCTACAAAATCGTGGAAAATTCACCAGCAAATCCTAGAAGATTCACCATTAACCCAAGGCCTCAGCAGCTGCGTGGAGGAGTGTTGCACCTCCGCCTTGCGCCCCGGCCTGGCGAAAAATGCGCGGCGTTTTGGCAATGGGAAAACCAATTTTTTTTCGCAACTGACCTGGTACAAGGTGCCCCAGTTCCTGAAATGGCCATTGATATGGGTTAACAATGGTTACAGTAAGTCATGGTTCATAATGGTGATTTAATGGGATTGATACAATTTGGTGCCCCAGTTCGGAATCGCTAAGTTGGTGCATTTATAACTCCAATGTCACTATGGTTTATGGTAGATATATTAACATACTTACTATGGTTATAAACCAACTTAAAACTGTGGGGGCACCACCTTGTATCCTCTATATAAATATCAATATACAGTAAATGGATCATCTATATATGATATATTGATATGTGTCTATCAAATATGAAAAATCCTCCCCATTTATAGATTCTAGGTATCCCTACTCAGGATGATATCAACATATATCAATATATTTCATCGGGATTAACCGTTAATAATAGGTGATTTAACGGTCATAACGGTCGGTAATTTGACCAAAAAATCTCTAAAATGGGTGGGATTTGTCATAGGGGATTCGATAGAGACAAATTGATTCTCCTGGATGATATCAACCATCAGAATATTGGTATATAATGTGGATATAGGGGATTTATAATGGGGATATTTCAAGGACTTTGATGGTGATTTGACCATGAAACAGAGTGATATAATGGATGATAATGGGGATACAATTGGGGATTTAAAATCGGTATAATCATAGTGATCAAAAGTGGCTGGGAAATCTCAGAACTCAATAGCCATTACACGGGACAATATTTGAATGAAATAGGTAATTTTCCAGCTAGCCTGTTCTTGAGTTCCGGAAGCTAAAGTATTGCAAAGTATGGCCGACTGTATCGTAAATGATTTTTTTGATTCGCACATATTCGCACATCCATTTAAAATAAGTCTAAAAGAAGTCCAAAATGGACATATATTGATTATTGACCATTCTATAGGTACCCTCTGGTAATTTGTTACATAACTATGGAAAGATCCACCATTTTTCATGGGAAAACTCACTATATAAATGGCCATTTTCAATAGCTATGTAACAAATTACCAGAGGGTAAAGTATTTCCAGTGACATCCAGTGACCCTCACGGTTCCGCGGTTGAAAATCATGGACCTCCAGTAACTGGTGATTTTTTTCAGCTCCGAAAAAAAGGTGGCATAGTATGTATAGCCACCAGCGGGATCGGTGTTTGTGTTTGAAGCAATTGAGGAAATACATGGACATATTCTCTGCATGGTTGGCGGTTGACCTACCCCTCTGAAAAATATGACGAATCGTCATTGGGAAGGATGACATCCCATGTATTATGGAAAATAAAAAATGTTCCAAACCACCAACCAGTTCTGTTTTTGTTGCTTCCGTTTATCAGATAGTTTTTACCTAGCATAGACGTTAGGCTGGCAGTGAATAGTTCACATATGTCAGAGGACCTGTTCATGTTGGGGCCGAAAGTGTTCAACGCTTGCCCAATGTGATATGATAGGGTTGATACATTCAAAACATTAGCCTACAGTATAATCAATGGATTGGATTAAGGGAAATTTTACAGGAAACCATGGATTTCCCCATTAAATATGGGGCTTTCCTGTAAATTTTCCCTTAAACCAATCCATTGATATAAGGATTTGCAACATTAGTGTTTAATATTCAAATGCCATAGGATTGATATTTGATCATTTTCCACATCCACTCTATAGGGATCTATCGCTACTCCTGTTGAATGAACTTCGACCTCGCCAGTATCATACTTGAAGGACTCCAACAGCCCGATTGGCGACGACCCTCTGGTAATGACAAACGCGCAAAGCGACGTAAAAAACATGGCCCATTTAGTTCGTTGATTTACCGTTTTCAAAGATGGTGATTGTCCAGTTCGTAAACTGTAAACGTTTACCAGAGGGTCACCACAATTCCAACCAATTCAAAGCCGTTCCAAGGAATGGCAACCTACAAACCACAGAAAAAAATCGACACAGCTGGTGAAATCCAATAGACATGGGTGCCGCCTCTCGCCAGTGCAAGGCGTCTGGGTGATTTTTACCTCGGGCCCCATGTTGGGAATCAGCATAGCAATGCAACTTATAAGTTTGTAAACCCATGATTAGCATAGTTAAATCACCCGTAAACCATACTTAATCAAGTTAGTTTTGTCAAAGAATGTGCTCTTGTGGGATACAGCAGGATGCTTTCATGGGATCATAGGTGGATAATGGGATAACTCCAATTTTTACCATCCCCTTAGCAAAATTGGGGCTTCACTGGGGGCTAGAGGATCAAAAAAAAACAAATAAGGATCAAAAAAAAACAAAAAATAAGGGATCAAAAAAAAAACAAATAAGGATCAACAAAAAAAACAAAAAATGTAGTTGTAGTAGAAGTAGTAGTAGTAGTAGGAATGGTAGTAGTACTGGTAGTAGTAATGGTAGTGGTAGTAGTAGTAGTAGTAGTGGTAGTGGTAGTGGTAGTGGTAGTGGTAGTGGTAGCGGTAGCGGTAGCGGTAGCGGTAGTGGTAGTGGTGGTAGTAGTAGTAGTAGTAGTAATGGTGGTAGTAGTAGTAGTAGTAGGAGTAGTAATGGTGGTAGTAGTAGTAGTAGCAGTAGTAGCAGTAGTAGTAGTAGTAGGAGTAGTAATGGTACTAGTAGTAGTAGTGGTAGTAGTAGCAGTAGCA
>Ga0126342_10001935_pt1 | contig 30945 bp, 29 predicted proteins | sample Cyp1metagenome_FD_92528 | JGI IMG/M metagenome (GOLD analysis project Ga0126342, IMG submission 92528) | Coral microbial communities from Lord Howe Island, Old Settlement Bay, Australia - Cyphastrea 1 metagenome | ecosystem: Host-associated > Invertebrates > Cnidaria > Coral ...
ACGTGGCACTGAGCCAGCAAGGTAGCTTTGAGCTTTGAGCTAGCAAGGAGGCAGTGAGCCAGCAAGGTAGCTTTGAGCTTCATCATATATATATATACCTATGTAATCCCAACCATATAATATACTAAATCTAGAGCAAAACAATTTTTTTGAGGGAGACACGTACCTTTGAGCTGGAGCGGGAATGTGAAATCTAACGTTCGAAAGAGTGATTAAATTGATGGTTAAATTGATTCAGATTGTGAAAAACACTTTTACTGTATCTTGATTAATATTCGCAAGGGGGATGAGACGTCTTGTGGATGTTGCTTGCTTTGAAAGCTGGTGAGCACTTTTTTATTTTGGCACTCGTGCTATTCCTTAACCGGCTACATTTTCAACCATGCAGATTTGAACATTTCGTGACACCGCCGTGCCTTCCAAACATTCGGGCTGACCAGTTGGGTATGGGGTCGAAAATGAATTCGCAGACCCACAAAATAGATAATTCTTATTGTTAGAGTATCGATTTTGGGGCTCAATAGTCGGACCAGGCCTCACTATAGTAATATATCTCCATGTACTGTCACTGGTAGCATATACCCCACGAAAACCCGTAGTTTTGGAGAAAATCGCCACTTCTGGGTGAAAATTGGATCATTTTGGTGTTTATCCATCGCTAAATCATGGTGAGATTCCGACCTGTTTCTGGTGGATGACAGGGAGATCAAATCCAAACGGAGTCTCATCACCAGCTTTGTGGCCAGTATCGGGGTGGCTTTCTTCGTGCGCCTTGGTGAGAAAAACGGGCTGGGACTGGGCCAGCTGGGTTAGGGACTGGGGTACCAGGCCAAAAAGTTGGAAAAGAAACATCTGATTCTGGACTCCTGTACGATAGTCAATGACCTCAAAGTGTTCCTTGATGCTGGTTTATCCAGGTTAAGGCATGCCAGGCATAGGCCTAGGCAGAATGCGGAAGACCCCTGCAGCACATTGCACTTCAGGGTCCTGATCGTGGTCATTCGCCATAGTGCCGGCAAAAGCCCCCTGGCTGCGTTCGGGGACCAGGCGGCATCCGATGACTAAGACCTTGACGCCAGGAAATGCTGCACATCCGCCAGTTTCACACATTGATACAGATCAAGTTCGAGCCAAGTGCCAAGTCTTGACTCCCACCAAAAACTAGACAAGGACAAGTTTCATCAATCCTTGTTCGGGGGGTGTACTGGTCAGTTGTATTGCTTAAGATGATTGTATTAGAAGTATGCAGGATTTGGATCTTTGAAAAGAAGCCCTCTGGAGACTAAACAACATGAAAATCATGAATTCCATTCGAAATCAGCTGGAAATCAGCTGGAAATCAGGTTATTTCTTGTGGCTGGGCTGCGTTGCCTTGATGTGGCTGCTGATTTTGTTCCTGCTCTTCTCCTTACAAAAAGAAGAGGCTGCAGGATCCCGCAGTCCGGACTCCCGATGACCATCACGGCATGAACGTGGGATATATCAGGATAATATATATATATATATTTAAATATATGTATAACTATTGTATAACTATATTTATATAACTATGTATAATTATATATATCTATTCCATTTTTGGACAGACTCACACATCAAATAGATTCAAATCATCGCAGAGGTGGTGTTTTTTTGGAGTTTCAAAGTGCAGTGTCAGCAGATTAAGATGTGGAAATGACCATGCAGAACAGTTGAGAACAAAGGCCGGAGACTGAGGAAATGCAGCCATACATCACTTTCTCAAAACAAAAGACATTAAATTGGAATGTGGCTTTGACTCAAGACTGGTGGAGGCGGTTTGGTTGTGCAGTTGTTGACTTTGACGGACCTGCATCACTGAGACCTTTTCATCTTCACCTGCCTTTTGGTTTGTGCTTCCTTCGGCTTGACGTGACCTGACTGCAGCCACCGCTGTTTTTTTTTGCTGTAACCCACATGAGTTGGGATATAACCCCTACAACTATGGTGAAATGTAAGCCACTTATTAGTTGCATGGCTATGTATGGCTCAGGTACAACAATTACCATGTGAATTCTGACCTTCACTCGGCGGAGCATGTCATGGTGAATCCGCGTGTAGCTGGGCTCTGCATCAAGGGAATTGGAACAGGCGGGTTCTACTCTCTACTAGAAAATTTGGATGGCAACCATATTATGGGGATTGGTCAAAAGCTATTGTTACATATTGTTACGATATTTGGGAAAATTACCAGGTTTTGACTTATAGCCATATACTTTCATGCATGTTGCGTCATGTTGCGGTGTGTTTGTTTGCCTAGATGGGGATCAACAGAGCGCCAAGTTGGATGAACTCCAGTTTCAACATTGTAAGTAAATGCAAGGAATACCTCATGATTGTGGGATCACCATACCCCAAATGCCATGTTTTCGTCATGGTTGATATAATTTATTTGTCATCCGCCTTGATGACCGACCTCCATATTGTGCTAGCCTACGTTTTCATGTCGCAAGCATCTTGTCAGGCAGATGAGCGCAGCTTGGCATACAATTGAGTTGAACAGATTCGAGACATTTTTTGTTGCGCCTTGATTATCCTTGATTGGTATACTTCCACATATAAGATGTATTGTTATATAATGATATACAATGATATACAATGATATATGTATATAAACATTTATAATATATATAGATATGGATATATTATGATATCAATATTATAAATATCCTTGGTGCGCTTGTGTTGGATGTGTTGGATGTGACTTCACCATGCTCCCAGGCGACGAGGAACCAGCCATGGTCCAGTCATCCTGCGACCCGGCGCCTGGTAAACATCATCTATTCCTATGGGCCATAGCTATATTGAATAACCAGAGAGTAATACGAGGAATATGTCTTACTAAGTTTGGCCATTGGAGTCAAATTGCAGATTACCCCTGAGCCAGCTGATGGTATTGGTTTGCTCTTGGCGGGAGCAATCTGGAGGGTTAGCCGGAATTGAAGTGGCACAAAGTTGTTGGACTCCAAAAAAGAGCTGGTCCAAAACCATACTCAGGACCAGCCAGTTGTATACTGCCCCCCATGTTCGAGCCTCCATCAATCGTTTCATAGTCCAGGTACTATGTGCAGCTGCGTCAGTGAAGATGCTCGGTCATTGAATGCCTCAACGGGGAGATCCAAAAAGTGGTCAAAATCTCCCAGAAAGGGGGAAGCTTCTAGAAATGCCAAGATCCAAATCATGCCAACATTATATCCATATTATATCCATCATCACCGTGGTCTATAGGCCAAATCCCAATTTTTGTACCAGTTACATCCCCATTGTGGCTAATTTTTAGATCTCCATGTGACTGGGGATCCACAGCAAACTCCAACTGCTGAAGATCAGCATCAATCCATATCAATCCCCAGGCATCATAACTCTAATATCCATTACTAAATTCAAATATCATATCATCAATCTCCAGGCTTCTTAGAACTATGACCGGATTCATAGAATTATATAGAATTATAAAGTCCAATGCCCATTATATATCAAAGGGATGAATATGGGTATTGTTGTGTCCACATATTAGTATATATAGCTATATTTATGTGGGTAAACCCAGGTGCTAGTTGTATAGATATTACTTTTTGATATTGATGGGATCATACATATCAAATGGCAATATCATTAATCAATAGTTACATATGCATATATAATATATATATATTTATACATGGTCGAAATTAAGTACATTGATAATCCGCACAGATCCGGACGTTTGCCCGGAGCCTATGTGTTCTCGCCCAAAACGGCCCTTCTTTTCCCCGGACCCCCACGAAGTCTGCGAAGGGCTCTAGCCGTGGCGAGGAGCCACACCTAGTGTACCGTCCATCCCTGCTAGGCGGTTAGAACTGCAGATGAAACATGCGTTAAAACCGTGGGAAAAATGAGATATATGATGTCATCTTGGGCGAACGTTAGGTTCTGCGGGAAATAATCATAAATCATAAGTACAATCCACATATTATATCTGGTTAGTGGTTTGGAAGATGTTTTATTTTCCCATATATTGGGAATAGTCATCATCCCAACTGACTTTCACTCCATGATGTTTCAGAGGGGATGAAACTTACCACCAACCAGATATCTATATAGTCATGGCATAGTCGCGGCTAAAGATGATCCCATCTACCCTCTTGTAATTTGTTACATAGCTATTGAAAATGGCCCAGTCGAAATAGTGAGTTTTCCCATTAATAGCATGGTGATTTTCCATAGTTAACCAGTGATTTTCCATTAAATATGGTGATTTACCCATTAAACATGTTGATTTTCCCATTAAAAATGGTGGATCTTTCCATAGTTATGGGACATTTATCATAAATATATTAACCAGTGATTTCCCATTAACTATGGTGATTTACCCATTATGTAAACGTTTACCAGGCCGGGTATCGCCATCTAAGACCTGGACCTATCATCTTCCGCCCGAGAGTTGCACCGCGGATGCATGGAGTTGTTCATCCAGGTCACCAAGCGCCTGCTTTCAAGGAGCCGAAAGGCGTTTTGTTGCGATGGAGAACCATGAAATCCTGGAGGTATAGTACTATGAATATCTATGATATGCTATAAATATGCTATAAATACTATACCCCCAGTATATCATAGTATGGTATAAGTACTATATTATATCTATAGTACTATGAATATCTATGATATGCTATAAATCTGGGTAAATTATAACGACCTCACTGCGACCTCACTGGAATCATGGTTAGTAAGAAAAATCATCCCCAAATGGCCTTATTTCAAGTTAGTGAAATATCATAATTTACCCAGATAAATACTATACCCCCAGTATATCATAGTATGGTATAAGTACTATATTATATCTATAGTATAGAAAGAATGTGAATATTTTCTATGATATACTGGGATATACCTGATGCAGGTGAAGTACATGGAAGTCACCAGCCTATTCGTGTGGGATACAATGGGGATATCAATGTGGATCTGATGGGAATGTAATCGAGGATATAACCAACTTAATATGATATTTGGGTTGGTCTGAAATTTCTCGTCTACCTTGTATTTAGGAAGTGGGAGCAGCTATTTTTCAGACAATACCACAGTACATGGCTCACTTTAATTGGCACACAAAAAAATCCATAAAAGTTGTTTGATACATTTATATGATTTATATGGGTATATAATTTTACACAGGAATTCTATGTGTTTTCTTTTTGTTGGCTTCCCAATTCCAATGTTTCTGCACGGAGTGAAAACCGAAGGGGACGCCGATTTTCAGGAACACCTTTGAGCGAAGCGGATTTTCAGCCACATGTCACTTGGCACTGTTCGAAAACTTGTGGGTTTTGATCTGGCGCAAAATCAGGCAGGACCTCACGTACGAAACACACACAATCTGAGGGAAATCTGAGGACCAGCAGCAAACATGGGCAAACACGGGGCAAACGTAACGGCTAGTATGAAGATGTTTGAAGATTTTATAAGTGATCTCATCAATGAAATCAGATTGAGATAAAAAAAAACCTGCCATTTTGATGACCCCATTTTTTTGACCCCCTTCTTTCTGATTTTTATGGGCTTCTCACCTGGTCGTGGTTGACGTCTTCTTCCTGGCAAGGTGCCCTGGGGCCACGAGAACTGCATGGGAGTGGAACTCTCTCGTGACGAGATCCTGAGTCGTTGCCTCACGCCGGAACGACAACGAGACTCGGCAGGGGGCCATGCAAATTGGGGTCGCTTAAACTTAGAGTATTACAGTGGCATATGTCTTGTTTGAAATTTGTATTATACAATATTATACATAATATATATATGTACTATATATATACTATATATATATATTATATATACTATATATATATACTATATATATACTATATATATACTATATATATATATATACTATATATATATATACTATATATATACTATATATATACTATATATATACTATATATATACTATATATATACTATATATATACTATATATATACTACATATATACTATATATATATATATACGTATATATTCTATATATATATATGTATATATTCTATATATATATACTATATATATATACTATATATATATATACTATATGTATATACTATATGTATATACTATATATATATATACTGGTGATTAGGATTTCCAAGAATGGATTGTGAATTACCACCCCCTGAAAACTGTCGTGGCCCTGAAAACTGTCGTGGAAGCACGAAACACTGTAAATTCCCATGTAAAATAGTGATTTTTCAACATCTATGAACAACTTTTTTCCGGATTGTTTTTTTCAGATTTGGCTTTCCCCCATTGTAATGAATGTTCCATGTAAGGGAATTCCGAGCATAGAAAAATGTTGGCTTGCAGTCCCCAGTAGAACAATGATACACACACCATGTCACAATCTCTACAAATCTTTCACTCCAGCGAATGCTCGATGCAATACCGAACTACTGTGCCACCGGTCTCGAACCGATCACCGTCCTGATCCCTGTCCGCCATCTCACTGAACATTGCTGACCGGAACAAGGCCGTGCAGCTGCAACATCCTCATCCGAGGAAACAGCAACCACGCCCTCGTCACCATGCAGGTCAGGCTTGTACAGCAAACGGATCCGTCGCACATCGGCAACCAGCGTCTCATCACCAGACCTTATCGAGGGGTCGAATTCCAAGGCATCTAGTTGCAGCCAGGTGTCAGCACACTCAAAGCAAAGCTGCTCTGTGAAGCCATGACCAGGAGTCAACGTAACAACTTCCCGCCAAGGAAGCCACACACCGAATGGCGCCATGGATTGAAGACCATGATAAAAATTGTTCAATGCCCGCTCATACGGTGCATCACTGGGATGCGGCATCTTGTGGCCACACCATGTTGAGCCTGCAGGATGCGGCAGCGAAGATATTCGGGGGGTGGAAACAGGGTCGGGTACCTATATATACTATATATATATACTCTATATATATACTATATGTGTATATATATATACTATATGTATATACTATGTATATATATATATATACTGGTGATTAGGATTTCCAAGAATGGATTGTGAATATCTTCTAGAATTGGATAGTACAACATAGTATAATAACATGTAACAACCCTATAATCATCAACCCGCAGCGGCTTTGAACATGGCTTTGCACTCAGGTCCGTACAGAAAAAACTGTCAGCAACTGCCCAGCTGCGAAGTACTCATATCCATGTTGAACCTAGGCATGAAATCATGGCCATGGCATCCATGGCCAGACACCATGGGTTTCTGGCCTTCAAACTTTGGGGTTTCCCCCATGGGTGAAACGGATTCCCAGACACAACTGATACCTTTACATTAATGTCTCAGATGTCTCATGTAATGATCCCTTCGGCAACTTGCTGAGCGCCAAACACATTCGTGAGCACGGATGATGAGTTTCAGGGAGTTTCTTTGGTTGAATTCCTGGGGGATTGTCACACCAGGCAACTCAGCAATTCCGAGCCAACTGCTAATCCCTTATATTCCTATTACTAAAACTCCCCCAAATTAAAAAAACAATAGAATTGGTTTGGCACTTTCGTTTTTTTTGTTGGTTACAATTGGATTCTTAATTGTGGTGATTCTGAAGCAATAAGAGAACAAGATGGTGAAACAATGTGGGTTCAACCCCCTATCAATAAAAATAAAATGGTACCTGGATGTTTTTTATTAGGGTCCCAACTTACAAGTTTTATTTTCTATTTTTATTCTTAAGGTTTTCAGTGTAATATTAGGGGAAAGCTTCGAAATCCAGTTTTTGGCAATATTTTAAATAGATTGTAAGAAGGAATTTAATCGAAATTGTTTTTTTATTAAGGTTTTCATTGGAATAGTAGGGGAAAGCTTCGAAATCCAGTTGTTGGCAATATTTTATATAGATTTTAAATAGGGAGATATAGAGAGTTAATCAAATTTGAAATGTTGTTTTTCTGATTTTATTATTAGGGTTTTCATTATAATATGACGGGCACCCTAATACAAAATACCTCCTAATGATAAAAATAGATCACCGTGTTTACCGTTTGGAGGGGAGCGGTGTTTTAGTCATACGGAGAGAGGATGATATATCGCTATCTCCAAATTCATCTTCTCAACATTCAATCCATCCAATCCAATCAATGGCTTGGTTTCGAAAATCCCATAGAACGAGTGATGGTCACCAACAAACTTCAGCTATGGAGGGTATCAACATGTATCAACCAAACAAATTGTTGATGACCGAATTTTGGGATCCACCATCCTAAATCATCGAAATCCACCTATCCCCATCCTCCGGCCTTCACTCGGTCAGGACCGAAACGGCAGGTGTTCTTCCCACGCGGCGACATGTGGACGCCTAGAACCTGGTCGTTCTCCGTGGGATCTGACCACAAAGCATCAAGGACCATGCGATCTTGGCGAGTTGTCCTGGACCACGGTTGGAGGTTTACCCTCTAAACAATCCCAAAAAACCATGGAAAATCACCATGTTTCATGGGGAAATATGGGTAAATCAGCAATTTTCAATGGTTATATATATATGTTTGTTTACCAGAGGGTACTATTTTTTCAAAAAAAAAACATGAAACAGTTGATCAAACAAACGGAGTACATGGAAATCCTCATGTCATAATTCATGATGTTTGTAGCACTTGATTTGCACGGCTTTTAGTCGGCCTTAAATATATCCCCATGAGGATAGTTCTCATTTTAACATGTTAAAACCATCAGATGACTTTGCCATTGCCATCGCCGTGAACAAATTGTGACCGAATCGCGACTGGATCGCGTCCTTTCATTGATTTCGCAGGCCACCTCCAGCCGCTGCGCAAGCCATGTGGATTCTTTGCAACACGAATATCCACACGAATGGATCTTCACGATCAGCCGACCATTTAGATTCATTTACCAATTCCAATTGACCAAAAAGTTGGTAAATGGTCTTAAATTTCTCAGCACCCTTAAGCCATATTTTCCGCATTTACATCCATTTACCAATTCCAATTGACCAAAAAGTTGATAAATCTCAGCATCCAAAACTGTCCCAGCCAGCCTGGATGGGTTTGGGAATGCCCCGTAGGTCATCCAGTAGGTTGATGGAATCGCCGATGCCACCGTGGATGCAGAGGATTTCTCCTGCCGAAACCACCCCGGAAGCCATAGATAGATATAACCTATAGATATAACCTATAGATAGTTGCCATATATGTGATACAAGCTATTTTTGAAGCAACTATCGATGTAACCATAAACCAACTGATTATAGATATCTCCTCGCATTTTTGGAAGATGGATGAAGATGGTCTTCCAAACAGCCTGCTCAAGTGCTCAAGTTCTGTCCTCCAACAACAGCCGAGATGGGCAGAAATTCAAAGACGTCATTCACACCTCAGGTCAGGAATCATGGGGAAAGGCAATAGAAACCGGCAATCGATATATCACACAGAGGTATATTTAATGTATATGTTTAAAACCTAAAGTACAACCGCATAATTGTACAATATTTATATAAATATATATATACACATGTATACACATGTTATTCTATTTAAAACCCATGATGAAAACATATGACAACCAAAGCCCCAAGTCTTTGATGGTTTCCCCCGCCGAAAACCACCACCTGGTGATTTTTGTTGATGTTGCTACACAGCAGGATCCGTATCTGAGTCCAAGGACGCTCCCACATGTCATCTCCGTCGCGACCAAACTTCCTAGGGCGAAGTTGAACTGTCCCTTTGGAAAGGACCAAATTGACCCCAGACTGCCCAGAACTTGTGAGGAAAATCATCAAAAATCATGGAAAAATCCCCAAGCTCGAAGCCTTGCACAGTCTGCATGGAAGCCATAATTCACGTTCATCAAACGATCCTGCCACGTTTAACACCGGAAGCACAAAATCCGTCGTGACTCGTCGTGACTAGTCGTGACGCCGCGGATCATATCGCCGGATCCAGGCCTCATGATTCCCCCTGACCAGAAAGACTTTGCAAGGATACAGGACCTTGATGGAAAAGAGCAAGGTAATCACATCACACCTCGGATCCAGTCGGATCCAGTGGGATCAGCCAGGATCAGCCAGGTTCAATTCAGCCAGAAACTCGGGTGGCCACATGGGGACTTCAAGGACTGACCAAGGACTCGCTCAAAAAAAAATTTGGGGATATTGAAATACCCAAGCTCAAAACCGGCAAAAATGGAGATAAACTCTGGTAAACCATTGGTTTTGGTTTCCCCATATGCCATAAAATGCCATAAAATGGGATGAAACCCCATATGGGGTGCATGAAACTGAGGCCATGTTAGGACAAGATGCGAATAAGCTCCACGGTCGACAAAGTCTCCCAAGAAGACCTTTGCTGGATCAGGAAGTTTCCTTGTCACCAAATATGGATATCGTAAGAAAACATAAGAAAACACATTTTGAAACACATGGACTTGTGTTTACTTGATACTTTTCAAGTCGACTTCATTACCTCTCGCTCTGGTTTCCTAACATTCCTTCAAAATGCTCACTCTGTGACTCTTAGCTGTGGGAATTCCTGTGGCTCCACACATAGTTCATGGAGAAGATGTCGCCCTTGCGCTTGTCCTGATATTCGTCGATTGTCGATTTTGGTCACCATCTCCCTTCGAAACCCTTACCATCCACCCTTGTAGTGGCGAGTCGAAGTCTTATACAAGTCTGATGGTAACAAGTCTTACAGCATTTCAACTTAGAAGCCGCCCTGTATAGCTTGGGTTGGGGCTTAGGCTAGCTTTGGCTTGAGCACTGGCTGACTGGCTGATTCCCACTGATTGAGGTTTCTTGCATCTTGGCATCTTGGTTTCTGGCCGGCCATGAGAATGCGTTAAAGAACTCCAGCAGATCCAAAAGCTGCCTGACAGGTCTCGACCCGGCTATACCCCGGGTGCACCCACAGCCCCCAATCAGTCACCATGGTGACGCACCCGTGGATGTCACCGTAGACCCGGCAAGGGAAGGCCACCTGCCGTGTTTCCCCACGACGGATGGCGGATGAGTCGAGAGCTGCTGGTTTTCTAGGCCTCCACTAAGGAGTCTTCTTGTCTCAAGAGATCGACTACAGCATCACCTGAAACGTTTCGCGCTTTCGCGTTCAACGTTCAAACGTCGAAGGTTAAATCACTTGAATTCAGTTCAAACTCCAAAGCTGAGGATTTCCGCAGTTTCCCAAGGGCTTTCTCAGCTCTGTGCATAACACCACCAGCTCTCGAGCAGTGACCAAATTCAGATTGGACCTGCCACTCTCCGTTTTTTTCAGCTGAAAGCAGCTGTTCTGTACTTGGCAGCACAGCTGATTTCTGGTGACTCCATTGATGTAAAAAAAGGAGGATTCCCAGGTCATGGGGGGGTACCCCCAGGCATCATCCATTTTTGGGGGATTTTCCATGAAATAAACCATCCAGTTATTGGGGTACCCTCATTTATGGAAACCCCAATGGTCAGAAGTGCACCTCCATCCTGCTCCATTCTCCCCTGACCTCATCGAAATTCTGGGCAGTGGTGAATCACCATGTTTCACCACCATGTTTTTTATTGTGATCATCCAGCAATCTCTAAAAGGTGTCCTGCAATGAAGGATTTTTTCAGGGCTGGAAGTTCTTTTTTCATATCGATGTCTCGAAATGGAAATGGATGAGAAACTTTAGCAGGATTGTCCTTTTTAACTGGAATTTTCATGAAACTTTAGCAGGATTGTCCGAAAAAAAACGATCTGACATCTGACATCATCTGACATCCATCAAACCAGCAGTCTCAGCTCTTCACAGATCCATCAAACTCCTCACCACACGTAAGGCGATGGCCTGTGCTCCTCCTCAAAACGACCAAGCGACATCGGCGACGCGTTGAACAAATTCACCGATTTTTTGCGACCAATTTGGTGCAGAATTTCAATGTCATCATCCAAAAAAAAACACAGAATTTGATTGATGATAAGAATGATAAGTCATTTAAATCATTTTAAATCTATATCTACCTATGATGATATTATCTACTTATGATGGTTCTTGGATTATTGATGATATGGTCACAACACAGATCCGGGCCTTGATCCCGCCGATACCTCGCCACACAAGGGTGTACCCTTGCTTTGAAGGAGAATATATAGCAACCCCAAAAAAAAATAGAAAAGTAAAAATCATAACTTAAGTGATGATAAAGTACTTTTCTATCTTTTAGATTTTAGATTCTTCTAGTGGGTTACTGCATAAGACCTGCAAGACAGCAGAACTGCTGAGTGCCAATCTCAGACCGTGAACGGGACGGAGGCCTTCCATAAACATTTCGACAGTGTGGTGGTTTGAAAGCCGGAAATAAGCCCCTGGGTTGCATTGGGTCTTAGACTTTGCCAATATCTATATCAACCAATATGGGGGGTTCCTCTAAAATGGGGGTTACCCCTAAATCATCTATTTTAAATTATCTTAATATAGTTTTCCATTATAAGCCATCCAGCTATTGGGGGACCCCCATTTATGGAAACCTTCTTATAATGATTTTAGTTTTGACCAATGGCAAAAGCCATGTTGCTGGCGTGACTTCTCTCGCCTGGAAAGTGCAGCTGAAGGCAGAGACGGATGCCTCGGCACAAGATCGACCAAAGTCGACCAATACCATCCCAGTACCATCCCAAAAAAACTTTTCCTAAGGCTGCAACGGCTGCAAGTTTCCAGTCGCATTGTTGCCTCGGCTGGAGATCTTCCGATCTTCCCTCTGGGCTTTGTTCCTCGGAAAATGTTGGAAAAAACATAAAGAATGTGGATAGTTTATGATGTTTACCCTCTGATAATTTAACATAGCTATTGAAAATGACCATTTATAGTGGATTTTCCCATTAAAAATGGTGATTTTCCATAGTTATGTTAGTTTACCAGAGGGTATATATGGTGTTTTCTCATCTTCTCCATTTTCCCCATGAGTTACTCATGGGGTATACCCAAGTTTCAGAAAAATAGCAATTTCTGTATCTCCCTTTGCCATCCTTTACCTACTTCTCCACACATGGCTGCGCCTGGTTTGAAAAATCGCCCAGGTCCCAGGGGTGTTGGTAATTTGGGGCATGACCCATGACAGATCCATGGTGCTGCTATATATGGTGCTCCATGGATCCCATCAATATACCCCAGTCATGTTAGCATTAATATACCAGCACCATGGATCCTATGGGTGATGTCATGACTCAATTCCGAAAAATTCCTTCAATCCTTGAGCCCCGGGGCCGAGTGGACTCAGATTTCCTTCATTTGCTCGAGTATTTGGCGGACCTGCAACACATTCGCGCAAGCACCAGCGAATGGACCTGTGATATTTGGACGCGATTGGAGTTCTAGAAACAGTGGTTTTTCATGGATATTTATGGATATTTGATATTTGACCCAACATATCCAATTTTTCGGTGTGTCTGAAATGGGTTTTTTTCGGAAATATACCCTCCTCAATGGTTCTGAGAAAATGGTGATAAACCTTTTCCTTTTCCTTTCTCGTTACTGCAGAAGTAACTGCTTGGGGCATGCAAATGGTGATAAACCATGATAAACCGCTGGATTTAGGGGTAACCTGTTTTCAACGTGTCGAAGACTCCACCCTGTGGAACGTGTGGAACTATATCCAACTATCCCGCCTGCGAGCGATGCTAAGGGATCTTCCCTTGGCGATGCCAAATGTAGAAAATGAGTAAACAAATGTAAACAAGGTTTCAAAGAAGCTCAAACAGTGGTGAGTAAATAGCACATATTATGTGAATTATATCTTACTCTCAATAATGAATCCATCCCTTCTGGATGATGAAATCCAGAATGGATTACTATCCATTGGATTATCCAAAACGATCAACGAATATCAAGAACTTGATCAACGTTATCAATGGAACTTGATAAGTTGAAAATATTGCCAAAAACTTGATAAGTTGAACTTATTTCCAATCAATAGTTGATATTTTTTTGCCAAAAAAAACTCAGCGTCGAACTTGGTGGAACCATTGGATGTGAGCCGGGCACCTTGGTTTTCTCGAGATTGGAAAGCAGTATTGACATCAGAAAACCAATGGAAGGTATAGAAACCACAAGAGAGATACAACCAGTGCCACGAGCCATGGGAAAATTATGGAAAATTTTGGAAAATTGAGTCCTCTGAGAATCCTTGCCGCTTTCGTTCTGATCGTTCCTGAGTACCAGTAAAACAAGCGAACTCCAGAAACTCAAAAGTTCTTGTTGCCAATCATCAATAACAGACATCTGAAGGTAAAGTCTTACAAGAACGCAAATCTTGCACATGTTTTTGCCATGTTTCAACCTGCTGCATATCACTATCATTTTCACAGCCACAAATGGTGTCCCCTTTTTTAGTTGTCTCTGGGTTTGCGAACGCTTGGCGTCTCACCGCCTCCAGCAAATCCTGGATATCTTGGGATGAATGTTGAACTTTCTTGAGTCAAAATCTGAGTCATGATTTCAAAATATTTCAAAGATCCCAAGATATCCCAAAAGGACAAAAGGACAAGCTTCACACGTTGGGAATGTAGCATCACATGCATGAAACATCGTACTTAAACACAAATGATTTCTGAAGTCATACCTGTATAGATCGATATATGATCGATATAAACATCATCCTACACCTATATATAATCCTACAGAAGTCCAACCATCATGATCCAAAAAGCCAAAATCTACTGAGAATCTCAGCACATCATCATCATCATCATCATCATCATCATCGTCCTAGTTCAACATACTTCAACTATCCGCAACTATCATCGAACCATGTCTGAACGCTGAAGCCGCCCTTCCCTTCCCTCCTGTTGGGTTCTCAGCAATGGTGAGGTTCCATTCAGCATCCGCTGCTGCGCGGCATCGTAGAAGGCCGCGAAGCCGAAGGGTCCCGAATACAACGACACTAAAGCCTCGGTCAACAAAGGATATAACGACACAAAGCCTGTAGCCTGCTATAACCTGTTCTAAGTTATTGCCTCAATTCTTATTCTTTTATAGTTCTAACTAGTTATAAGTTATAAGTTCTAAGCTTCAGAAATGAGATCAAGGATACCTCAAGGATTACTGTAATATGTATTCTTGCTGTTCTCCCTCTTGATCTGTGGATAAGTCTCGGGGTCCGTATCTGTATGCGGAGACAATCCTGGGATCCAAACTTTGGCATCAACCTCGGAAAGGAGAAAAGTTGGCTGGTCATCGCATCTCTGTAAACTCAGAAACGATTCGTCATAGCAAAAAGATTCATGGTAAAGATGGTAGAGATGGTAAAGATCCAATCATCAATTCCTACGACTGGAAACAGATTCCCACCTGAAGCACTATAATTAATGCACTATATATTTCCAGCATTTTTTACACCATTCCATCATATTCCATCCATCCAACGCACCCAGACGCAACAATGATCCGATCCGTTGCCCCGCTGAGGATTTCACCATTGCACTGCTGCAGGATTCACCATGCAACTGCTGGATGTGTTCGATCATTGTCGCCACCTCTTCCACCTCCAAACGGCCATTGCGATTCTGATCGTAGTACAGGAAGATGAACTGCATCCTGGACAGCTCCGCTGGCCCTGATAATTTCAAAAAAATAACAAGAATCATAATAGTTTTGGAAAGAATCGTGATCATGATATGATTTATAGATATTTATAGACACTATCATCATCAAACGATATATCAAACGCAGATGAATATAATCAATCAGTCGAAAATCATCCAGTTGATCCAAGGTGAGACAGCAAAATCATAGTGACACGGCAGGTCCTCAACTGTCCGGACGGGGAATCCAACTTGTGAGGTGTCAATGGACCTCAGAAAAACCAGGAAAATTCGGTGTCACAGAAAAACATCAGCTGGGTTTGCAGATCTATCATACATACATATATAATCATATATAATAAGACATATATACATATATTCGTGATATCTGTGTCTATTAGATCATTGATGAATCATAGATCTATCATGATCTATCAGTAGCTTTTCTTTATATATCCTGGATATCTTGAAATCATGGACCACGACGATGCTGACCTGCTCCTTTTTGTGCCTAGGTCGAGGACTTCTCCGTAGAATAGGTGGCATCTAAGGCTCTCAGTAACTGTTCCTCGGAGAGCAATTCTAACCTCGGTGACTCGGTATCCAGCTGGGGATGAAATCTGGACATGTCCGATATGTCCTGACATTTGGCCCCAGTTTGCCACTAAAGGGATTCTTGTCAAAGTGGCAAAAGGTTTTCTGATGTTTCTGGGATCAGATAAGGAATACGGAATTGTTGCTGAATAGGCGAAGAAACAACCCGCGGAACATCAACAGAGAGCAAACCAAACCTCTATGACTCTATGGCCATGGTTATGAAAGTGCCATATGAACTCTCCAACCTACTAAGTAAATCCTGGAAGATGCATCGTTTTGGTGCACCAACAGCACCATGTGAGTGGCCATCTAGCAATCCAAGTAGGGTTGGCAGATCTTCAATAGTCTACGTATCAAGATCATCAAGATCTCCATTTTTTGCAGCAACACCAATCTTTTCAGGTCCCTAAGTTGCAAGATATACCAGTAGAATAGCCGTTGAGTGCAGCTCTGTGGCTGCTTTAGCGCTGCAGCAGCTTCCACATTGGTGGCTTCACAGCCGGCAACCAGGCCTCTCTCCTGCTGCATGGCAGCTCCTAAACCTCTAAACCCAAGCCAATTTCTCAATGCACAAGCCCAAACCATTCCGGAATCCCGAAAAAAAACATCATATTTAGATGATATTTTAGATGATATTTGGTGAATTTGGTCAATTTCAGCCCAAAATCCCAACTCTTTCCCAAATTTCCGAGCTTTCCCCAGGTTTCCACCGGTTTCCACCCGGAAAAACCCCGCCTGCGCCCAGGTCAACCATGGCCGCCACGTGAACTCGTCGGACGCCAAGGTCTCGAAGTGTCCCACCACCACCAGGCCACGCCGCGAGCGCGTGATGGTGACGTTGAGGCGTCGGGGATCGCCCAGGAAACCCACCTTGCCACTGGTGTTGGCACGTACCGTGCTCACCAAAATCAAGTCCTGAAGAAAACTGGGATGAAAAATGAATGAAAAATAGAAATTGAATGGAAATGCTGGGACAAATGGATGAAAAATGGATGAAGAATGGTTCTGGAGTGGGGATGTTTTGGGATGGGCGAGTGGGACTGTGCTGCATCTGCATCACATCCCGGAAAGAAAAATCAGGAGCTGGTTCCAGGCAAAATGATGAAGTGCACCTGTGATCATCCTGGAATTGCAACAGCCTCATCCCAAAATCAAGCTGCTTTCCAGCATCTCCAATCTTCTCAACTCCCAAGTTGTCCCATCTCCCATCTCTTCATCCCATTTTTCCTTACTGGTGCTAAACGTAGGGAATGGATGGGAATGGGGCTTGCTGGAAGGATTATTACTATCATTCCCTCATTCTTCCCATTCTTTCATCCCATTTTTCCCAACTTTTCCCCCCATTTTTCGGGTCCTTTTCACGTCCCTGGAAGCCATCCACACTGCTGACCTCCACCAATGCCACGCCCACGGCCCCTTCGGGCGCCCGTTTGCCCGGCGCCGGGCAGCCCAGGCGCCGGCGGATGAGCCGCGCCTGCGCCGCGTAGGGCGTGATGACGCCGATCTCCGAGGGACTGATGTCGTTCCAGGCCAGGGCACTCTGCAGCAGGGCCTATGGTGGGAAGATGTGGAAAATTGGTTGATAGAAAATATTGAACATGTATATTGATGATTATTGATATGTTTATTTTTCATGTATATTGATGTATATTGATGTATATTGATGTATATTGATGTATATTGATGTATATTGATGTATATTGATGTATATTGATGTATATTGATGTATATTTATATTGATGTATAATGTATATTGTTCGAAAAATCTTGAAGATGTTTTTTGTGAATATACATATTACATATTTATACTTTGGAAATGATGGGAATATCGCACCTCAAGGGCTTCCACCTCGGTTTCATTGAGCCAAGAGGTCCCTTCAGAGGTCTCCTTTCCTGACGTCATCGGGTGACTGGTGGGAAGGGAAATAGGTTGAATCTTCCAAATATGTTGTGTTAGCATATCAGATCTCATGATCCAACAAAATAACAAAATCCAATAATTAACTATGATCCAATCATCAAATCTCATCTTGATTAGTCTTAGCCTATACTAGTATCCAAAAAAAACAGTATCTCGTACTATATCTTAGTCTTAGTATCTCACAGCCTATTATATTTCATTTTAAAAGAAAATCTAAATCTTCTATATGGATTTGTCTGAAAATAGAAGACCCAAAAATCCGCTCGTTAGTCATCATTTTCCAAGTTCAGATTGCCATTTGGGAGATATCACAACCCAGTTTCAGACACACCCAAGTTGGAGATGGTGAAATATCCATTGAAATCACCATGAAATCACCATGAAATCATCATCAAATCACCATGAAATCACCATGAAACCACCATGAAACCACCATGAAATCCCATCCTCATCCCACCTTCCACCGGCAGAAACGTCACCGGCGCTTCCGGGATGGGCCACGCGATGCCCTGCGGTGCGCGCCGCTTCTGGCCGCTGATGCCGCTGCGCAGCCGGCCCCCGTAGCTGGCCACGGAGGGGTAGGAGGCGATGGCCGGATGCATACCTTGGAAAAGCCGCGCTGAATGATGGGACTTCCTAAGCAGTAAAATGTTTTCATAAGCCCCATGAAGACGAGAGATATATGATGACGTACTAACATGATTTAACAATATTTAACATGTATATGTATCATAAACCCAAGTGAAATTGGAGTTATTTATTTGCACCAACTTAGCTAACGATGGAGCACCACCTTGTGGACTACATGGACTATGGACTACCCAGTTTTTTTTATCCAAAATCATATGATAAACTTTGGTAAATGTGAACTAAAATGTGGACATTATGACTCGATTTTACACATTTAGTTTAATTGAAAAAAGTGGGAGTATTGTGGAGATGTAAATCAGAAAAGAGATGGATTTTCAGTGATCCCAGCAACGATTCTGATGAAGAAACATCCCAAAACATGCTGAAAGAGGGCACCACTTCAGAATAGACTTTGTGTGGACTGAAAACCTCGCAAGCTCCTCCAGCGGTTTTATTTGACCTTTCCGAGTGCACTTGCACAATCTATTTCAAAATGCATTTTGGTTCATGAACCCAAGAGATGTTTTTGATGTTTTGGGCCAAAGTCATAGATTTCTGTCAACATTGCAGCCAGCTACGATATTGGATGTCCAACATGAAAGGCTCCACACCATGCGAGGACAAGCGCTCAAAGAGAGAGGTGCCCAAGCCCTCCACATCCACCTCCACGTTGCTGATGGTAGGTGGAAGTTGCCGATGGTCTCCCACCAGGGTCACCACGCCATCTTTTCTCATCTTCATCAGGGGAACTAAGACCGCGAGTTCCGTGGTTTGTCCCGCTTCATCAATCAGAATACACCCAAAATCCTTGCCCTGCAAGACCGGGTGGTCGGCACCGGCACATGTGCTGCAAACCACTTCGGCTTCCTCCAAGATGGCACGTTGATGAGCCAAGTGGCCCTGAGAGTCGTTGTGATCAGCTGCTTTAGCGTCCTGGCTCGTTGGATCCCATTGCACCATGGTCAAAACGACTGGATTCTGGTCACACCTTGGGCAGAGTCCTGCTGGCCATTTACAATTCCAATGGTGCTATGACCCCAAAAAAAATCGGGTTTCCATGTGAATCCACCCCATATTCCCAGCCATGACAGCCATGACAGCCAGACCTTCACCATCTCCAGCAGATTGTATTTCTCCAGGTCAAATCGGGTAGCTTCGGGGCGACCGATGCGCACCACTTTCAGCCCAGCCTTCACACAGCCCGCTGTCAAATTGTCCACCTGACTTTGGGCGTGAAATGATCCAAAAAAAACTGGGTGAGCCCTGTGGAATGCCTATCTTTCGGCAATTTATCCCATTGACTCGCAGCTTGCTTGCTTTCAATTATGCCAATTCCTGACAAAAGAAGCCAGTGCTTCAACCCAGTGAGATCCCATAATTATCATGATTCATAATCAAGTAACATATAGTGATATAGTGATACAAAAAGAGAGCTGATATGGGGTGATATGTATGGTCCAAATGATGAACTTTCATCCGTCTTCGACTACTTAGATTGATGCAATCACATCATTTCATTAAAACATAGTGACATCCTCCTAAAATGTTGGAATATGTTGGAATCAAAGATCACCACCATTCATCACCATTCAAAACATTCTCATCAAATACTGGCTGGTGCGTTCATCCCCTCTGAAAAATATGAGTTCGTCAGTTGGGATGATGACATTCCCAATATATGGAAGGTCATAAAATTCCATGGTTCCAAACCACCAACCAGTGGTTATATTAATATAGTGGTTTATAGTGAGTTTTCCCATTCAAAATGGTGATGTTTCATAAAAAAAAATGGTGATGTTCCATCAAAAATGGTGACTTTCCATGAAAAAAATGGTGATTTTCCATTAAAAATTGTGATTTTCCAGTATATATCACCCATTTTCCATCCAAATGTTCCATCCAAGTCGGGCCGAAGTCACTGCGATGTTGGAATCTGCACAGCACAGCACCGGGCCACGTCGCGCCGCTGTCCAGCCACGGACCAAGAGCAGTGCCGTGGTCGTTTTGCCGGCGCCAGGGGGACCCTGGATCAACGACAGGCGCCTGGCGCGGTTTTTTATGGCATGAAAATCATATTGAAATATATATCATATGTATATATATATAAGGTTATATAGGATGATATCTATAGATATGATATTTCAATATGTTGAATCACCAATATCATATATATATATTGATATATAATGATATATATATATACTGATATTGATATGGAATGTTGATATGAAATATTCAATATCAATATTGATATGGAATGTTGATTGGTGATATATATATATATATTATTGGTGATATATATTGATATTGCTATATGATATGTTATATCCATGTTGAATCACCAATATCATATATATATAATTATATATATATCCCATAGGATCCATGTATGGTATATATGCTAACATGACTGGGGTATATTGATGGGATCTATGTTAGCATATATACCATACATGGATCCTGTGGGTGTATATATATATATGATATTGGTGATTCAACATGGATATAACATTGGTGAAAAATTGACATTGGTGATTCAACATGGTTCAACCATAATTTTCATTCCATAGTGTTCATTCAACAAATGGAATGATATTGAAATGTATATTAAAATATCATGAAATTATGTTGAAATGATGTTGAAATCCTACATTAGATCTGATTGATTCTGATTGTCAGATATTTCATGTCTCCTCATTGCATATTCTTTGTGTTTTTTCAACTCCAAACTTGAAACTACTCTTTGGGATGTTCACAAATTAGAGGCAGGAAAATGCGTAAAATGTCTTTCCAGTCTCTTACAGTGAATTGACTCTTGGCAAGTTAGCAAAGACGTCTTGAAGTTTTTGTTTTGAGACTCTGATGCTCCAATTCGCGCAATTTCAGCGTTGCATTTGTCCGAATTCGGATTCAATCGTGTGGCTAGCGTGTATCTCCGTAAGATATTCATGTTCTCTGATAAATTACTAGCCTTTCTCCTCCAGTGTGCCCAGTATAATCCTTGCGATTGGTTAGATCCTACAGAAATACATCGCCTTGTGTTGGACTCCCTTTGATGTGACTGCTCTAAAGTCCACAGTCTCCTGCATGTTGACCTGTCCTAATTCCAATGTATCGATGTGAACGTTTCCATTTGGATGAAGCATTCTGACACTCTTTTTCTGGATAGATCCCAAGTGGAACCTGTCGCCTTTTTGTCCGGTTCCAGGCCTGCTGCCAGCTGCTAACAGGGCTTTGCTCTGAGAATCATTGCATTCCTCCAGGGCATGGCAGGGTCTGAGGAAAACTTCCGAAGCGCTGAGAAAAGCTCGCTGGGGATTTGGTGTTGCCTCATTGGAAACAAAAACTTCACCAAGCTCACATTCATATCATCAAAATATATCAGAATACATAAAGATAGATCACAATAGATCACATAAAATCCCCGACATCACCAAGCTTCAAAAAAATGTGTTCCCTGTTCCCCACGTCACTCATTCGCATGACCATCCCTGGCATCCCTGGCATCCGGTCCTTCACCAAGGGCGAATGGTGGGAGATTCCGGCCCCTTGAAACTCCACCGCCGATAGGCCTGGTTCGATGCCTGAGAGGTTGTTGTCCACGGCCAACAACACGTCCTCCAGCGATCGGTGGATTTCGACCAAGTGTCAGGGGGTTCACCATCCAAATCCGACCCAAACAGCCCTGTCCTTCAGCCACATAGGGGTGGTGGGTCTCTTCTCCTCTTTCCCTTTGCCTTTGCCCTTTTTACCTTTTTTGCCATTTGCAGCTTCCTCTTCCTCTTCTTTGGAGACGGGGCTACAAAGCAACACCTTGGTGCACGCTGAAAGTGACGCCATCACCGGTTGTCCTTCCTTTTTTGGATGTTTCTTGATATTTGAAAGATCCCAACCAACCTCTTGACCGGTCTGAATCGAAAGGCGATCCACATGTTACTTCTAAGCTTCCAACATCAAAAAAAAACATACATTACAATTGAAGGAGAGGTGAAACAAAAAAAACTCAAAAAATGCACCGTTTTCTGACCCACACCATGAGGCCTTCTGGTAACCCAAGGCACTAGTGCATTCAACTGACGACCCAGGGTGACGTGGTTCGCGACCCGGTCCACGCGGCATGTCTTCTTGTTGAACTTCTCGCCTGAAACACCATCTCACGAAGCACTACACGGAAGCACGTGTAGTGCTCCGCAGGTTGGGGGCTATGGGTAGTTAAGTCGTTGACGGATCATAAAAAGTCGACCTTCAGAAAGACATCAGCATCAAGGTTTTCGGCACCGAAATCGCTCGCATTTCTTTCACATGTTCCAAACTGTGTCCCATTAAAAAGCGACAAAATCTGACATCAAAATCATCCAATCCTCCCAAAATCCCCAGAACTTTCCCATTTTCCCCCAACAAAAGGCCTGCATTTCTTCCCAGCTCACCGACCATCCGCACCAGAATTCCCTGCCCCGGAGGTGCTGTGATCATCACCACCTCCGCCTCTACGCTGACATCGCCGCGGCTGGTGATGCTGATCCCAGGGGTCGCCGTGGGGGGAAAGGTCACCAGTAACCAATCGCCACGTTGAAAGCTGTGCCCAGCTGGGAGCAGCCCGGCACAGGGGCTCAACATCACGTAGTTGGGACCTTTCTCAGATGGAGCCGCCTGTTACAACAAAAACTGACCGTGAAGGTCGGAGTTTGGGAAAAAAAGTAGAAAAAAGTGCTGATAGTTCTGGAACATTCTGGAACTATGGAAGATCCTCTCTACAACACCTGCCTCCATCATTGGAATGCACACCCCTGTCTTCTCCAGAATATGCGCAGGAGTGGACGTTGCCTGCGACAGGTGTTTTCATAAAATGGTCTGGGGACGTCTGTGATTGCGAGGATAAAAGCACCCTGGTGAACATCACAAAAGAAGAAGACAATGGAAGAGAATAAATGACAATAATATATAATAGATTAATAATGATTATTATAGAACAATTGGACTAGATGAATTTGATATGTTTTGATCGTAGTAATTTCATGTGTACTAAATGTGTCATTTGTTTATTTCCTGCTCCAAGCCTGCTCCACTGCAGATTCCGCTTCGGACAGGAACTCCCTCAACGCCCATCGCGCGTAGCGGCTGAAGTAAGCATGCGCCTTAGACCATTGCAAGGTCCACAGAAACTGCTCCGATTTATAGAGCCATAGATGGTAAATAGAACAGCTGAACCAGTCATTGGCATACTTTCTAAAGGCCATGGGTCTTTCTCCCATCAAAAATGGACACTTATGGTGGCTCCTGTCAATGTTCCATAATTGTCGATCATGTTCATATATATTTTCCAATGTTTCCATATACAATATATATATACATATATATATATATATGTGTATATGTGTGTGTATGTATATATATATATATATGTATATTATAATATAAGCTATATATATATATCTACATATATATATATATACAGTATATATATTTATTATTATTATTATCATTATCATTATTGTCATTATTGTTGTTGTTATTATTGTTATTATTATTATTATGATATATTCCTTTGATGGTGACCAATCCATGAATTTCCCAGCACTCCACCCTTCGCCGCCATCTGCCACCAGGCGGCACCGTAACTGGGGAACTTGGGCAATCCCAGGGCATCCACGGCATCCAGAAACTTCAAGGCCAGCTCCTCGGGTTGTCACAGTCACAGCCAGGGGAGCTCATGGGATGAGTCAACTGAGGTTTTTCGGCTAAAAAAAAGTGCCATCCATTTTTGGAAGCTGGCTAGTGGCTTCCAGTATACCAGCCACTTCGCTGGCAAACTGCAGTGCCAGTGCAGTTTTTGTGCAGAAATTGGATCCTTGATCTTTTTAGCTATTCAAAACAACAGAAACATTAAAATTCCCCACCCTGGTCACACATCCATGGTTCGTTCCCACTTCCCCAACCGTCCTGTGGTGTTCTTAGGCCCACAGCATTCACCAACTGACCCAGCTGTTTGACGGAAATGGAATTGGCTTTTGTGACATCACCAAGCTCCTGCAGCACTGCTGCAACTGGAACACCAAGTTGATATTCAATGGATTGGTTTAAAGGAAAATTTACAGGAAACCATGGATTTTACCATCAAATATAGGGCTTTCCTATAAATTTTCCCATCATCCAATTCATTGAGATATGGATAATGAATGATAATGATATGATTTGTCAACACTGTACGAAACATCTAAGATATATATCTTGAATACATCTTGAATATGATAAGTGATATATGAAAATTATATATGATATTGTCATGTCCTTAGCCTGGGCGGGTCTCGGGCGCTTTGCCCGAGGGACGTATTTATCCACACATTTCAGGCATGGTCAAGGAAACCTTACCTGTGAACTTCCAAGGAAAGAGTGACACTCTTCGCATCTGTGTCATGTTCTACTAAATCTGGTTGGTGGTTTCAATCCCTCTGAAAAATATGAAAGTCAGTTGGGATGATTATTCCCAATATATGGAAAAATAAAAAATGTTCCAAACCACCAACCAGAAATGGTTGTAAAAGGGTGACCTACAAGAGTCTTGCACAAGAGTAAACGTGCCCCTGGAGAGTGTTCCAAACTAGTTTTTTTGCAAGTGTGTTCTAAGAGAATCTTCCACAAGTGTGTTGCCAAAGCATGTTCTACAAGAGTGCTTGAACGGCATGACCTGCCAGCAGAGCGATGTAATTGTAACAGCTTGTTGTACAAGAGTGTTGTCAAGAGGTTTCTTCAATCTAGTTCTAAGGTGTTGTGGAGGAATGTGCTACAAGAGTGTATCGGAAATCATCTTGTACAAGCGTGTTCTTGTAGTCCACAAAGGTGTTCACTGGAAGCACTCTAAAAACCATATTCTGTGAGAGTCTTGGAAAAGACGTTTGCAAGAGTGGTGTTCAAGAGTCTTCTACTGGTGACTAGTGGTATTGAAAGGACCGTGGCATAATTCTTCCTAATGGCACAATCCCTCCGAGTAGTGTCCCGTGTTGAAACACCACAAATATCGGTACAAATGATGATGTCATCTGTTAGTGGGGAGCAAAGGACACAACAGGTAGATATGGTACCGTATAGATATTCATCTAGATCTGGACATAGATATGATACAGGGTTACCTACATCATAAGTTCGGCAGAGCCCCTTCTGCTTTCTCCTTCTGCATCAGCTGAAGTGCTTGATCCACTTTGTTGGATCTCAACAAGTCGCAAATGGCCTCGATCTGTCCATCAGTCGCCTGGTTCTGTTGCAACTCGTTGTCCACTTTGCCCTTGCCGTTCGCCTTCCCATCGCCCTTGCCGTCGCCACCGTTCTTGCCATCCTTACCATCCTTCCCATCGCCTGGATCACCATCAACTGCTAAAATCAACTTGGTCCTCCAAAAAAAACACCAAGTTCCACATCTTTATTTTCTTATCTACTGCACTTATGTTTATCAGATGTACAATTCCATTCATATCTACATCCATATGTATATATCTATACATATTATATAAATTATATATATATATATATATGGTATTTGTATATATATATATTATATTATGTAGACAACATTAACATATGATATCACTGTCTATATCCTCCGATTTCCCCCCCAACACTGCACTGCCACCTTTGCGTCGTTTGTTGGGCGGCTCCGCCACGATGATCTTCTCGGCGGCCCCGCCCTGGATGGCCCAGCTGCTCGGCTTTGGAGCTGCTTGGGCCTTGCCTTTGCCCTTGCCCTTGCGGCCACCAAACATGGCGCAGGATGGCGCAGGAGTGGATGGAAGGTGGATGAAATTGCTGGATGTTTTGCTGAACTCATGGGACATGGTGAGAGCCAATGGAAGCTGGCGAACTTGGTTTCTGTGATTTGGGGCTAGAAAAAGAGAGTTTGGAAGGGGCAACGAATTTGGTCATGCTACTCCTTCCCCTGCTCAATCATGTTAACGAAAAGCATGTGCTGAGATGCCAGCGCAGTCATAATATTGGCTAGGCTCGGGTTGCTTGGTCTTCTCAAGTTACAAATAGTTACAAGACATTTCTGGCACTTCCTCTCATGGTTTCCAGTTGTTTGCATCACATGCATCACATGAACAACTCCTTTGAGCAATCATGCTAAATTCAGCAAAAAATCCCAGAGATCCATGATGATCCATGTCATGTTACGTTTGCAGAAGGGTCGTCCTCCATCATCTTGCCATTGCTGAGATTGCAACTGACGGCCAGCATGCCACCCAGAAAGTCAGACTCACTCAGGTAGCCATCCTTCGGTGCATGAAAAAAAACAATGACTCACAAAAATGACTTACATGTTCCATCCATGTTCCTTGCCTTGACTTGAAGAAACGGGTCTATCATGATCTATCCAAGTCAAGACATGGCAAATGTATGCAAATGTGCCAATCTTCAATGAAAATGCCCCCTGGTTGCTGGGAAAGCATTGGGTCGCGGCGAATTGACTGTTAGACTCAGACCATCTTCGGGAATTTCTTGGGTCTCTGCAGTCTCCTCGTTTCGGTCAAAGAGCTCGAAAAAGGCCGAAGGGTAGTGCGTCTCTTTGCAGCAGGGGTACCTTCGCAGCGAAACCACTGAGGTACCTTTGGAAAGTCGCAGATCCACTGAGGTGCAGGCCTCTGCAGGATCGTCACAAATTCATCCTTACCTGAAACGGCTGGCAATTGGGGGCCTTTCGATGGTACTATATGGATCTATATGGTATGCTACTATGGTACTAAACAGCTATCTAGTTCTGCCAAAACAGCCAGAGTGACTCAGATAGCCCTCCTTCTTCTTTGAGTGTTCCTGCAGAGGTCTACCAAGTTTAGCCTCAGAATGGTGATTCCGTCAGCACCATTCTGCATTGAATCCCATTGAGTCGCGGTGTCGGCGTCCTTAAAGAGCTTGATGACTTGTGCAGCATTTTCCTGGCGCCAACTCCACATCCAGATAGATAGATACCAGTGGCCCATGCATTTCCCTTCAAAACTCGTTCGGTTTTTTTTCCACTTCCGCATTTCTCAGGATCGAAAGCCCTCATCTGCATCCAGACCTGGAGCATGACTGGGGACGGTTTATACATGCACCACCCATTAAAACATGGTGACTTGGGGATGGTTATGATCCAATGGATGGTTTATTCTTGGGTTGATTCTTTGGTTTAACCACATGAAATCCCAGAAATCCAATGTCTCCCTTGCCGTGGAGGTCAAAAAAAAATTGGGCGCCTGCTGACAGCATCTCCCAGTATCTCAGCGACAAGAGCTCAATGGGACGAAATCAGGATTTCATTCGATGTTTCTAGCATTCAGATATCGATGTTCAATGAGGAATTGCTACCGGCTGCACATGATGTACATGATGTACATGATATACATGATATACATGACCCATTCGTGTTGCATTCATGTTCCATTCATGTTCCATTCATTTCGCATAATTTCGCATCCAATTCTGGAAAGATCTGAGTCTCAACTCACTGCGCTGAGCTCAGCTGCCTGTTGATGTCCAGCTGAATTTGGAAGTTGCTCTCGACGACCACCTGTTGAATAAAACAGGTCAGTCAAAACGTATGATAACGATATCATAATTGGTATACAAATAATGTATAGATAATGTATACAGTGAATCAGTGAACACAATGAACACCTACAACTTGGATTCGATTGGGTTGGTTACGGGATCAACTTGGGTCGCTGAATGCCATGGAGCCAAGCCCATGGAGCCAAGATGCCACATCTGAGCGACAGTAGAGGTAAGGAAGCCAAAGCACCAGACCCACACCTGAGAGTACCTCGTCGGCGGAAAGTCTCAGGCGGCGTTCGCGACTCAGAAATCATCAGTGACTCAGCTGTCAATAGGCAATGATGGCAATGCCAATAGGGAAAACCCAAATAGGGCCAGGGTACCAAGAGCATATGCGTGATGGGCGCTCGGACAAAGTTCTGCCATCGATTGTTCCTGGTGTTGACACTGTGAAGAAAACTGGCGTTCACCCCCCTGTTTGAGGAAAAAATGTCATAAAATGTGGGATGAAATATGATCACATGTATTGTCTCAACCACTCCTGAACTGTGGGAACCATCCCAGCCACATCTCATCTTTCATCGGCTCCGAAGAACTTCAAGGGAGTTCTTAACCTTACCACTACTAGTCACTACTAGTCACTACTGGTACCAGTATCCCATCAGCTTTTACATCCAGGATCTGCAAAAAAACACCTAATTTCGCATCCTATACCCTCTGGTGAACTAACATAGCAATGGAAAATCACCATTTTTCATGGGAAAATCCACTATAAATAGCCATTTTCCATTGCTATGTTAGTTCACCAGAGGGTAGCTATCAGGCGACCGGCCGAACCTGTAAATCTTCAAATCCTCCTGCGCATCAAAGCGCACTTCCACTTCGCCCTGGAAGCCTCCAGTGGCATTTGCCACCGCTGCTGTGCGAATGTGAAATTCATGGCCAACACCGAAGCAACAAAAATATCTCAAACAAACAAGAAAAAGCTGCAACTGGGAAAGCCGAGTTCTGAAACAGAACTTCCGTTTTTCCAAAGTTGGATTTGGGCCTTTCCCACGAAGTCTCTGCTTGATGTTGGTGGCCACATCCTCCCAGTTAGCCTCACAGCACAGTGGCCTAAAGTGTGTCGTGCTGTTCCCGGGCTTCCGGGGTTCCGGACCCATCCAACTTTCTTCCTGGCGATCGTCAAAAATGAGGCCAAGTTTCAAGGCTGTCCCTTGGGGACTAGAGAAATTTGGGTGTCAGAAAGTTGCAATAAACAAATTGCCAGAATATATACCCAACCTGGTTCTGACTAACATATATCCATGGTATAGATGGCCCATAGAAATAGATGGTTTACCTATCAAAAATGGGTGGATCTTTCCATGGCGAACCGTTAGTCATAACCAGATGGTAGATAACACAGATCCAACGTTCGCTGTGAACTCGTGCCTCAACACCAAGATCTCCAAAGGATTCTTGCTGGCAAGGTGAGATTCCAATTTCGAAACCTGCAGAAATGCCAACGTGACACCAATCTGTCACGTTGGAAATGGGGCATGGTTCCAATTTTTCATGTTCAGATGCTGCATGAAATTGGTCTTGAAATCATCAAAATCATCAAAATCTGCAGCTCTGGAACCTCTCTGGAACCTGGAATTGAGATCAAATCCATTCAGACTTCAACATCCCTTCATCCCGTCTCCATGGATTGCACCTCTTCAGCGGAGGCCAAGTGTCCCTCCCCGGAGATGAACCTTGGAGCGATGTGTTTCCAGCTGACTCCAACAATTTTGTGCCATGGTTAAAAAAAACAAGTTGGGGGAAAAAAACTTGGCCATGCCATGTTTTCTCTTCTTCGACTGAAAAAATCCTACCCATCCTGAATTTCAGAATCATCCTGATAACCATCGAGGCTCACACGTGCTGAGATCCAAAGACACGTGAAAAAGGATGTTGCCATCTGGCATGGGACGCCTGCCCCACAAAGAAACGCCAACCAGGAATGCCGAAAGACTGACGCTTGCCAACTAAGAAAAGCCTTGGAAACTGATCATGCAAACGACAGAGATATTCCGCCATTGGAAACTGATCATGCGGACAATCAAGAAGGCAGTTAAAAACTGGTCACTGATCACGCAAACACTCAAGGGAGTGGACACTGATCATGCACACGGACAAGGGATTGTAAACTGATCGTTCGAAGGAAATCGCGTGGGTAAGCCATTCGGAACCAAAACCTACATGAAGCACCTGAACTCTAAGAGGTTCAAAAAACACATAAGTCAATATAAGACATATAGTTAAGTTAAGTGATAGTTTCTATATGTTTCTATGATATCAAGTTGTATTATGGTTGTTTTTTCTTTTAAATGCTGGGAATTTCTGTCCGTTGCAGGCCTGCGACCCGGCAGCAGCCGCCGGCTCCAAGTACGTGCAAGGATGGAGCTACCTGGTTTTAGGGCCAGGGATTAGGGAAGATCCAGAATCCATAGTGATATATTTATATAGTTGTGTTATGTATGTCATATATGTCCATATGTATTCCATTATAACTTCTATCAATTATATAAATCATAATATGTTATATACTATGTTACATAATATGTAAAAAATACTATGTTACATAATATGTAAAAAAATACTATGTTACATAATATGTAAAAAATACTATGTTACATAATATGTAAAAAATACTATGTTACATAATATGTAAAAAATACTATGTTACATAATATGTAAAAAATACTATGTTACAT